>Ga0224512_10000113_pt1 | contig 87550 bp, 84 predicted proteins | sample SF_May12_sed_USG_4_FD_169103 | JGI IMG/M metagenome (GOLD analysis project Ga0224512, IMG submission 169103) | Sediment microbial communities from San Francisco Bay, California, United States - SF_May12_sed_USGS_13 | ecosystem: Environmental > Aquatic > Marine > Sediment | place: USA... | reverse complement strand
ATGGCGACTATGATCTTTATTCGCTGGGCCGCGACAATACTGACGGCGGCGAGGGCGAAGACTCGGACATTGTGAGTTGGTGATCGCGCACAATAAATGTCATCGAACCGTCGCCGGTTTCACTCTGCTCGAGCTGCTGGTGGTGCTGGCTATCGCGGGATTGTTAGTTTCCCTTGTGCCTCCCGTCGTTTCTGCTGTTGTCCCGGGAGTGAAGCTCAAGGTAGCGGCGCGCGAGCTTGCCGTGACCCTGCGTGACGCGCGAAACCGGGCCATCACTCGAAATGCGGCTGTCGACGTGACCTTCGAATTCGAGCCACCGCGATACGTCGTTGCCAACGGAGACCCTAGCCTGCTGCCGAGTGGCGTACAGATGGCAATCCTCGATAGCGATGCTGGGTCGCCGGCGCAATCAATCGCCAGCCTGGATATCGGTCCGGACGAGAAATACCGGTTGCGCTTCTATCCGGACGGGAGTTCGAGCGGGGTGACCGTCAGGATTGGTAGCCGCGACACCCATTATCTGGTCGGTGTCGGCTGGCTCATGGGCCGGGTGAGCGTTTCGGAGGCGCGCGCTGGTGCGCAATAAGAGCCACATCAGGGGCTATACGCTGATCGAGGTGCTGGTCGCGTTCATGATTCTCGCGCTCGCGCTTACCGTTTTGCTGCGTATCTTTTCTTCCGGTTTGCGCAACGTTTCTGCTTCGTCCGACTACACCCGGGCGGTTCTCGTGGCGGAGGCGCAACTTGCCGCTGCCGGCGTCAGCGATGTATTGCTACCGGGTGAGACGCAGGGCGACGAAGGCAGGCATTTCCACTGGACACGGGTAATCAGGGATTACGTTCCCTCCGAAGGCTACGACCGGGAAGCCTTGTTGGTGCCCGCTTATCACATTACGGTCATCGTGGAGTGGCAGCATGCCGGCGGCACGCGCCAAATTGACCTCAGCAGCATACGCCTGGGTAAAACCCGGAGCGCCCCGTGATGACACGCCGACGTTCCTGTCTGTCGCGGCTTAAAAGCCAGTATCGTCGTGCCGGCGGTTTCACGTTGCTAGAGCTGTTGGTCGCCATGATGATTTTGACGATCCTCATGACAGCTTCACTCGGGGCCGTACGCATTGCCAGCCGCAGCTGGGAAGCAGGCCAGTCGCGCGCCGATGCGACCGAGGAAATACGCGCCGTCTCGGACTTCCTGCGTCGTCGATTTGCTCAGGTGTCAGCGTTCGTCTGGCTGGATGGAAACGAAGAACGCATCGCATTCGCAGGTGGCGAAAGTCGTATTCGGTTCATCGCAGCGGCGCCCGAGTACTCGGCCGGCCCGGGATTCCTCGTGTACACCCTTACAACTGAAACCCGGGGCGGCGTCGTTCGACTCGAGCTTTCTTATGCCCCGTTCGATCCGGGCGCCGAGGACTTCGCCGAGCCCTACAATAGCCGCCATGCCGTACTGGTCGACCGCCTGACGGAAGCTTCATTCGAGTACTATGGCGCCGAAGTCGCTGACAAGGAACCTGCTTGGCAACGGAATTGGCGCACCGATGCTGAATTCATGCCTTCGATGATACGCATCAGGATGGCGACAGACGAGTCGGTTCGCGGCTGGCCGGACCTGATGTTCGCGCTTCGCTCGAACGAAGAACAATGAATATCTGGGAACTACATGGCATGGGCCGCCAGCAGAGAACTTGCATGACGTTGCGACGCGGTCATGAAGGCATGGCCCTGGTCATTGTGCTGTGGCTTATCGTTCTGCTTAGCGTGATGGCGGCGGGCCACGCTCGAAATGTCCACGCCGAGACCATGCTTGCGTCCCGGCAGCTTGCGTTCGCGAAAGCACGGGCGCTGGCTGAAGCGGGAGTTCAACATGCGATCATCGAGTTGCTGGCGCCAAACCGTGTGCAAGCATGGCCGATCAACGGAACCAACATCACCATCAATATTGACGGGCACGATATCGGCGTCGCTGTCCGTGACGCCACGGGGCTGGTCGATCTGAACGCCGCCAGCGCTGACCTGTTAGCCGCAGCATTCGCGGCGACAGGTGGCGACGAGGGCTGGCGGCAGGAAATTGTCGATGCCATCCTGGACTGGCGTGACGGCGATAAGCTGCGCCACCTGAATGGCGCCGAAGACGATGACTACCTGGCAGCGGGCCTCGACTGGACCGCCCGTGACGGCGCCTTCGCGAGCGTTGACGAATTGCGCTACGTGTTGGGTATGCGACAGGAGGTATTCGACAAACTGGCTCCGTTCCTTACGGTCTATTCCGGCCGCTCGGCTGTCAACCTCGAATATGCGCCACCGTTCCTGGTTGCGGCGCTAACCGGTGAACAACTCGATGCTGTTGCCCCCCCGGCGCCATCCGGCGAAAAGACCGCGCCGACAGCCGGCCGCACCACTACAGCGCGTAATGGGACGTACCACGTCTACGTCAGCGCTCCGGGCGCGGCCGGTGTTACTGCAACCTTGGAAGCGGTTGTAAGAATTTCGGCAGCATCCGAACACCCATTCACGATTCTCGATTGGCGCGAGCCGATGAGACCGCGATTTCCGGAAGAGGGGTAAATTTCCGATGAACGTTGCCTTGGAGCGTGTTCTGCAGAAATTGCGCGTGAGGTATATCGCGCCGCTCAGGCGTGGCGTTGACAGTTTCTGGTCATGGTGGAGCGCTGAGTTAATCGCGCTGCTCCCGGAAAATTTCAGGGAGGCGATTGCACAACGTAAGCAGCGCGTGTTCGTCGAGTTGGACGGCGCGGATGTGGTCGTGCGGCAAGGAACTCCGGGGCAAACACGTGAAGTAGTACGACGACCGCTCGATTCACCCGATGATCCGATAGCTGATCTGCCGCGGGACGTATCGCAAACGATCATGCTCATGCCGAGCGACAAGATACTGGCAAGATCACTCTCTTTGCCGCTCGCAGCAGAAGAAAATTTGCGCGAGGTGCTCGCGTTCGAAATGGACCGGCAGACGCCTTTTTCCGCAACTCAGGTCTACTATGATTTTTTGGTGACGGAGCGAGTATCCAGTCAGCAGAGATTGTCTCTCGATCTTGTGTATTCGCCGCGCGACGTAATGGATCATTTACTCGACAGCGTCTCCCGTCATGGTGTCCACCCGGACATCGTCACAAGCCGCGGCGACGACGGCGAGTTGCGGCCTGTTAACTTGTTACCCGCAAACAAACGGCAAAACAAGAGGAAGACAGCTCAGCGCCTGAATTTTATGCTCGCCGCGCTGGCGATGTTGCTCTTTGGTACAGCAGTCGCGTTGCCACTCGTGCAGAAAGGACAGGTTGTCCGAGCCCTAGAGGCCGAACTGCAGAACGCACTCGCCGATGCGGAAGAGGGCATCCAATTGCGGCAGGACGTGGAAATACTGGCCGAGGGTTCCCGACTCCTTGTAGAAAAAAAGCAGTCGAATTTTCTGGTCGTGCAGGTCATCGATGAAGTTAGCCGGATCTTGCCCGACCATACCTGGCTCAAACGGTTGGATATCGCCGGTGACGAGCTTCAGGTACAGGGGCAATCTTCATCGGCAGCCGCGTTAATTGCGCTCATGGAATCGTCGCCGATGTTGCATAACGCGCGCTTTCGGTCCCCGGTTATCCAGATACCGCACACCAACGAAGAGCGATTTCATTTGTCAGCAGAGATCAACTGGGCCCAGGCACAATGATCAAAACGATCGAGAAGCAGCAGCAGCGCCGACTGGCGATCGTCATGCTAATCATCTTTGTCGGCGTCTTTTTCAGCATCACGGCACTACCTATCTGGCTGGCAAATACTTCTCACCAGGCCAACATCGACCGGTTGCACGATCGGCTGCTACGGTTCCGCCAGGTCGCGACCAGCGACGCGAGTCTGCGTCCGCAATATGAGGAACTGAAGCGCTCACAGATGTCAGTTGGGCACTATCTCAAGAGCGATACCGTTGCCGTAGCTGGCGCCGAGCTGCAACGCATGGTCAAGGACATTGCGACAGCCAACCGGGCTCAGGTGATAAGTACACAAATCCTTTCTGCCGGCCAGGAACAAGGATTTATTCGTATCGCGATCAAGGTCCGCTTGCGCGGCACGGTGCAAGGCGTATTGCAGTCAATCTACGATATCGAAACGAGCGAGGTTTTTCTGTTTCTTGACAATGTTTCCATGCGCGACAGCACTCCGGCCCGAAGACCGAGGCAACTCGCTATCAAACAGATGGATACGGATTTTGACCTTATTGCATATATGCCGGATATATTATGAGACAAGTGAGCATTGTCAGCCTTTCCACACTCGCGCTCGTCGTCGTATGCGTTGCGTTGTCACTGGTGGTTGCAATCGAATTGCTGTATCCCACAAAAATCGAAACAAGCGATCCGGTACCTGATGAACACGCGGTGGCAATGGTGCCAACCTTCAACCCGGCTGTTTACATGCCACCAAAAATGAATGATCTGACCGACTTGCTTGATAGACCGTTGTTCTTTACGGACCGCAGATTCCCGCCAGCGCCCGAACCTGCAGCAACGCCTGTCGCGGCACCGACGCCACTTCGTCTGGTGCTCGAAGGCGTGGCCATTACAGCCGATTCGCGAGTCGCAGTATTGCGTGACCTTGACAACAATCAGTTACTCCAATTGACCGAAGACATGTCGCACGAAGGCTGGATTCTCGATGAAGTGAGCGCGAGCGGTGCGACGTTCAAACGCGGTGCACAGGTTGAAGAACTTGTCCTGGAGCCGGGCAATGGTAGTCGCCGGCGACGATGATCCGCCTGTCGCGCCGGAATACGCGCGATCGAAATATTGACCAAAAGTCGAACGGATACTATGCGAATGGCCAGTACGGCGTTGACTGGCCGACTGCTATCTTGGTATGCGCGAGTTCTCGTCAGCAGCGAAACGCTGGGTTGGAGCGTGGTCATGTTGAAATTCAAGGGTTCGAAAGATCTGCATAAAATTGTCGTCCTGAACCCCAAGGGCGGCTCCGGAAAGACCACGCTCGCGTTCAATCTGGCGGGATACCTCGCGTCAGCCGGCCGCAAGGTTGCACTCATCGACATGGATCGCCAGGGATCGAGCACGCGCTGGCTGCAAAACCGGTCATCCCGTCATCCGCAGATTCACGGCATTTCAGTAACTTACTCGGCCCAGGATGCGAACCGTGATCGGTGCGTCGTCGTACCTTACGACGTCAAGTATGCGGTCATCGATGCGCCCGCCGGGCTTGCCGGCGACCAGCTGATCGACTACACCTGTGGCGCCCACGCCATCCTCGTCCCGGTCTTGCCGTCCGACCTCGATATACATGCGGCATCACGCCTGATCTCGGATCTGCTGCTCGTCGCCCAGGTCAGTCGGCGCAAAGGGCGCCTGGGCGTGGTAGCGAACCGGGTTAATGAACGCACCATCGCCTACCAGCAGTTGACGAAGTTTCTGAATCGCCTGTCCATATCCGTCATCGGCATCCTGCGAGACAGCCAGAATTACACGTGGGCTGCAGCCAACGGGATCTGTATTCACGAGATGCCGCCGTCCCGGGCAGGCAAAGATCTTGCGCAATGGGAGATGGTAACGCAGTGGCTGGAGCGCCGTCTGGCAATGCCGATTACACCCCGCGACCTGCTGCGTCCTGCTGACACCGCGTCGCGCAACAAGAAACGTGGACTGCACCCGGCGGTCATGATCCCGGTGGCAGCGGCGCTGGCGCTGTTCGTCGTATCGGCATGGTTGTGGCGCACTCCGCGCGACGCAATTATCGAGACGCCATCGGAACCCATTTTACTGACAGAGAATTCTCTGACGGCACCGGACGAGCCGGTCGAGGTGGATATACGCGAGGAATCTCAGGAGTTCAGCTCGGGCGACGCACTCAAGAATAACTGGCAATTGAGCGGCATCGCGAAAACCGGTGGCTCGAACATACTGATGCTCAGCAACCGCTCCGACAACACCACTCGACGCGTTAGCGAGGATCTCGATCTCGATGGTTGGACCGTTACGGATGCCGGACGCGACTATGCCGTTCTAGTACAGAACGGTGAGCAGGTACGCCTGGTATTGAACGAGGAAGCTGCGCACTGATTTGAGCGTTCCAGGCTGCTTGGTGCTTTTCATGCGCCAGAGTTGGTTTTCGCTGCTGATTTATTGTTTGTATTGGGTGATGGCGGTTTTGTGTTCGACGGGCGCAGCCGCATGCCCGCAGGGCGTGCGCAGAAGGCACGAATCAATCCCATTCTCTCCGCCAGAAAAACAAAAGGCCCCTTTACGGGGCCGTCTGTTTTCTAGCCGAAAACGTGCTACGGACACGGCGGCAGAATGCCTATGATCGAAAATGCGGTGCTGAAGATATTTTCCGCGTAGCAATTGGTCGGCGACGTCGATAGCAACGTCAGGTCCGCCGCGGCAAACCCGAACGGGTGACCACCCGGATCTGTACCGTTATTGATCAACGTATTCTCAATTACAACATTTCCGCTTGCCTGCTGGTCAGCGAGGAATTCGGGCGTAATCGTCGGATCGAGGGCACAATCAAAGGGTGTGTCCATCACGGTAACGCAATAGTCGGCAATCGCAACGCCGGTGAAGTTATTGTTTTCGATGATGTTGTTGGCGATGGTTGACTCATCGACGCCCAGGTACAGCACGCCGGTGCCGGAGGGTACGGACGACAGTATCGACCCGGGCCGCGCGGTATTGGCTTTGTTGTTGTCGTGGATCCAGTTATTGCGCAGATCGATGCGCTTCGCGCCCGCGCGGTCATCGAATATATCGGGTAGCAGCAGGATTGCCGCGCCAACTGTGTTTCCGACGGCTTCGTTGTGCGCCAGCAGGATATCGTCGCTGTTGGACACCTCGAATCCATTGACGTTGCCCGAGACGAAGCTATTGCGGACGACGACGTTTTCCGATGTCTCTACCCAGATTCCACTGTCGAGGTCCGAGCCGATCGACTTGCTATGACTGATAAGACCGTTCTTCGACAGAGTAGGGAAGATTCCGTAATTACGATTGTTTATGGACTCGACGTCGATGATCGCGAAGCCGTCAACGTTTTCAGTGAACAGGCCGTTGTTGCGGAAACCCCGGATCGTGATGCCGCGGATCTCGAAGCCGTACATCATCGGCTCGCGCATCTTGAGGCCTTTCGGTACGCCATCCTTGATCGGGAACGGTGGTGCGAGGTCGGTGTGGCAAGACATGCAGTCGGCGCGGTCTTCCGGGACGACCACGATACCGTTACGCTGGTTGCCGGCATTCTCGAAAATCACGCGTTTCTTTTTCGTGGTCTGGCCGATCAGGCTGATACCGTTCTTGGTGATGTTCAATCCGTTGGTCGGATTCTGTAATTCGCTGTAGGTGCCGGCGAGAATATAGATGCGTGTGCCAGGCTTTGCACGGTCAATGGCGGCCTGGATCGAGTCGCCGGGGCGGACCACAATCGTTGCGCGTTTGAGTTGTCCCGGCGGCAGGTTTGCATCGTCGTCCGGGGGCAGCGGTGGCTCTGGTGGTGGCGGTTCGGTGCCATCCGGATCGAGCGGGCCAATGTCGCTTGGTGGCGGGTTGCCGTCGATCGTGCCGGCACGAGAGTAATGAATATTGAATGGACCGTCCGTCCAGCCGGGCTGGGTGCTGAGCCCGGTTTCGGTAATGTTGTCAATGCCGCTACCGTCGCCGTCGGAGTTGTTCATTTCCACGCAGAAAAACGCCTCGTCATTGGAGACGACGCCATTGCTGTTCAGATCGCATCCGGTATCAGCGAGTGCATCGCGTATGTCCCAGCCGTAGCCGTTCCACGGGCTGCCGCCGTTGGACTCGACATGGCAAAGCTGGCAGGCGGCGTACAATCCGGAGTCGGAGGTGGCGCCGTAACGATCCTCCCAGGCGTTTAGTGTTTGTGGAAAGGCTCCCGCGGCCGTCGCCGCCAGGAGCGCACCGATGCCGCTAATGGCGACCAGCGGCGCACGAAAAAAGGTGAATGTTCGAGCGGTCATCTGTCGAGGCTCCCCTTCTATTTGTTGTTATTGTCTTGATGAAAAGATAGCAGGATTATGCCATCGGTCGCCAATCCTGAGTTTGTAGCTCTAACTTGCCGATAACTCAACAAAAGCGTCCAACATTCGATCCGTGTAAGGCGTGTCGATAACAAATTCCCCTAAATTCTTCCACGTAACCGGGAAACTGGTTCTGAGATGCGCAGAGCACCGTCCGCGGCAGACTCCCCCCACCACCAGAAATTGACAAGGCCCCTCGCGGGGCCTTTTGTTTTTCTCGCCGAGTGTCAGTGACATACAGAGTTTCGGGCGCAAAGAATCACGGCGACGTTGACCCGATCGCTGCATCGGGCTCTAGGCCGGTACAGGTGCCGAGTACAGCTGCAAGATCAAAGCAATGTGTGCGAGCGAATGCGCCATTATGACGATCCAGAGATTGCGGCCACACAGGAGGTAAGCAACACCCCAGACAAAGCCCATGATCGAAGTCATCACGATGCCGCCGAGCCCCCACTGGAAGTGCACAAAGCCGAAAATAAGTGCCTGAGACAGAACCGCGAGAACCGGGCCGGCGCGCACGTTGCCATACAGGCGCTCGAATTGGCGAATCAAGAACCCGCGATAAACGAGTTCTTCGGGAATAGCCGCAGTCAGCGGCAGCAACAAGGCCATGGAAATGGCGGCCAATGCATCAGCCCGAATGAAGTCGTAGCGCGACATGTCCGGTGCCGGCAGGTCAAAGACCGGCGCAATGAGTTGCGGAACCAGCGCTTGTGCGAACACAAAAGTAAAAAAAATACCGAGCACCCAGAAAGGAACAGTCCACCAGCTTCTCGGCCGAGTTAGCCCGAGGGCCGCCAGCGATCCACCCTTTCTTACGGTCAGCCACAGCGCCGTGATCGCACCTAACAACACGGCCGCTACGCCGCGTGCCTCCTCACCCCATGGCAGGTCCTGCGCGATAGCCACCTCGATGGCAAAGGCCGCGGCAGATACGGCGACGACAATAACAATGGCGTTTAACGGATGAAGTTCGTTATCTTGGCCGCCGGTGGATTCGTAGCTCATTTGCTTTTTTTCCCGCTTATCCAAGCGCTGTAACGATAGCATGTGTTGCAAACAGCCGATTGATGACTCTGTCAGTCGCGAGCGACGCCGCCCGCTGCGCGGGAGAGGCAACGTTCCCAGTGCAGCCTCGTCTCTGCGCACCTTCGGATAAATTTTGACGGTTCGCACTTCCGAAATTACTTGAAGAAAAGGGCGCTATGTATCTAGTAAATCTACTAATGGTAATTGGACAGCCGATGGTTGCACTGAAAACATTTTGTGTTTTCGGGGAACAGGCATAGATTTGAAGCTGAGGCGAAAGCCTCAATGCCAGCAAGTTCGCTTGTTGACAACCGCCCTGCGAATGGAGGTCCGGGCCTCGGCCAGTGTTGGGGGCGGTGGACGCAAGAGGCAGAACCTGGAGCAACGGCGAGAAGCGAAAGCCGATCGGTGGAGCAAAAGGAACATCCCTGAGGAACTCGGAATGAATCGGGAATGCTATGCCAGGTAGCCCGATACAAGAACAGATTCGAGCTTGGATGCAGACACGTGGTTGAAAGGCTACGTACCTGGAGAAAAGCCAGAAAAACGAGACAAGCAGACCTACCTTTGCGTCCTCAAACCCGGGAAAGCCACCGAAAGGTGGCTTTCCTTTTTTGTCTCCGCCGTCAGTGTTTACGCGGCATCCAGTTTACCCGCAAAACGGCGGAAGACCTGGGGTTTGGAGGGGCAGCGTTTATGCTGCGAGTCAGAGCAACGAACGCTTGTTGTTAAGCTTGCATTCGAGCCGCAGACGTTCATTTTCCTGGTCGAGCTCGTTAAGCAGCTGATCGGATTGCTGCTGGAACTCGTCGAAAGCGCGCTGAAATTCCAATAATTCGATTCGGTGTGAATCGAGTTTGTTCTGATGCAGTTCAGTTAGTCTGGAATTTTCTGCCTCGAGCGTCGTAATTTTCTGCCGCAGCCGTGCGATTTCCTCGCTGCGCCTTCTCAATATCGCCGCTCTTCGGCGCTCTGCCTGGTGAGCAATGTCATCGCCCTCGCCATCACGGGCGGGTTGATCTGTGCTTGGCGCGCCCTCTCGCTCAACGGGCGCTTCCGGCGTCTCGGTCGGCTTGGCCGATTCCGCGATTTTCCGCAGGGCGTTCTTTTTCCAGAGCGAACTCTTTACCAGAGTATTCTCGAGATTCGATCGATCGGTCGGAGCGCTCAGCTGTCGCTCGGTACGGATCGCATTGATTATGGCTATTTCAGGTGGCCGTTCTTTTTCCGCCATTTCCCCGCCGTCCTCTCTTTTTTATTTTTCCGGGGAACGTTGCCACGGCGGCTGTTTGGTGCAGCGCGTCTGCCGCTCTCCGGAAGGTCAGGCAAATCGATTTTACGTTAGGTAGGTTTTGTAATTTTTTGAATTATAACATCATCTAGAATTAATCCAATCAATCAAGCGTTGGTCGCGGGTGTCGACGGGCGGGCGAGGGCCCTGTTCGAGTCAAGCGCCGGCCCAGCGGCAGCGTACCGGGCGCAGGGCCTGCGCTTCTCTTGCCGGCACCCGGACAGGCATGGCATCGTGTGTCGTGATCAATAGGCAGTTTTCCGTATTCTAAGTTGCTGAATAAAAGCGGAAAATTCCGATTGATATTAACATCAATGCGAGTGGATTCATGACAGACAGCAATCAAGGCCGACCGAAGGCCGTTGTTTCGATGCCCAAACCCGATACGGACACGACGGATTCGCCTGCGCATATCTTCGGCACGATGCGTCATGATCCGGAGAAGATCAAGGAACTGTTCCGTAACGGCACATACCCCTACAAGACCAGGATACGCAAGGCTTCCTACGAACGACACAAGGAAGAACTGCAGGTCGAACTCTTGAAAGTGCAGAGCTGGGTGAAGGAGACGGGCCAGCGAATTGTCGTTATTTTCGAGGGTCGAGATGCGGCAGGGAAGGGTGGCACGATCAAGCGATTCATGGAGCACCTGAATCCACGCGCGGCGCGTACGGTCGCCCTGGAAAAACCGACGGAGCACGAACTGGGCCAGTGGTATTTCCAGCGCTACATCCAGCATCTGCCGACGGAAGGCGAAATGGTCTTTTTTGATCGCTCCTGGTACAACCGCGCCGGCGTTGAGCGCGTCATGGGGTTCTGCGATTCGCTCGAGTATCTCGAGTTCATGCGCCAGGTGCCCGATCTCGAGCGCATGCTGGTTCGCTCGGGCATTCGCCTGTTCAAGTACTGGTTCTCGGTGACGCATGAAGAGCAGCAGCGGCGTTTCACGGCGCGTCTTGCTGACCCGCTCAAACACTGGAAGCTAAGCCCAATTGATCAGGAGTCGCAGGGCAAATGGGCAGAGTACACCGACGCGAAGGAGGCGATGTTCTTCTACACGGACACGGCCGATGCGCCCTGGACGATCGTCAAATCGGATGACAAGAAACGTGCTCGGCTGAATTGCATGCAGCACTTTCTGTCGGAACTTGAGTATCCGAACAAGAATAAGCGCGTCCTGCACGGTCCGGACCCACTGATCGTGGGCGCTTCATCACAGGTCATCGAAAAAGACCGCCACCTCTGGGGCTGATGGTTTTTCCAGCGATTGCGTTGTTTTGAAGTCGCCTAGCGGCGATAATCGCCGCCGGTCCGCGTCGGCTTTTCCGCGACGGCCAGCCGTGAATTCCGCCAGGCCTGGAAGGGAGCAACGGTAGCGGTGATGCCGGGTGCCGGGAAGCGGCTGGCGCGGGCCACTTACGTTACACTGTGGCATTCTCACCGAGTCCCACCGGCTGCTGAAGTTCTATGAGCTATCTCGTCTTGGCCCGCAAATGGCGGCCCAAAGATTTCTCGGAAACGGTCGGCCAGGAGCACGTGCTCCAGGCACTGATCAATGCGCTCGACTCGGGCAGGCTGCACCATGCGTATCTGTTCACCGGAACTCGCGGCGTCGGCAAGACGACGATTGCGCGTATCCTGGCGAAAGCGCTGAACTGCGAAAAAGGCGTCACCTCGGAGCCCTGCGGGGAATGCAGCGCCTGCAGGGAAATCGATGAAGGGCGTTTTGTCGACCTGATCGAAGTGGACGCGGCCTCGAAAACCAAGGTCGATGATACGCGGGATCTGCTCGACAACGTCCCGTATGCGCCGGCGGGCGGCCGCTACAAGGTGTACCTGATTGACGAAGTGCACATGCTCTCCAAGAGTTCCTTCAATGCACTGCTGAAGACGCTCGAAGAACCCCCACCGCACGTCAAGTTTCTGCTGGCGACAACGGATCCGCAAAAGCTCCCGGTGACGGTTTTGTCTCGTTGCCTGCAGTTCAATCTGAAGCGCATGACACCTCGCCTGATCTCAGATCGTCTCATTCATATTTGCGAAGCAGAATCCATCGAGTTCGATGTTGCTGCGCTGGCGCTACTCGCCCGGGCCGCCGACGGCAGTATGCGTGACGCTCTCAGCCTGCTCGATCAGGCGATTGCGTACTGCGGGGGCAAGATCAATGAAGCCCAGGTCGCGCTGATGCTTGGCACCATCGATCGGGAGCACGTCTCTCGCCTCCTGCGACTGCTGGCCGACAACAATGCGAAAGGCATTGTCGATGCGATTCGTGAGATCGATCAGCAGTTTCCGGACTACTCGCGCCTGCTCGATGACCTTGCGCGCGATTTGCAGCGCATTGCGGTTTACCAGGTTGTCGGTACGTGTGACAGCGACGACGATATCGGTGAACAGGAATATGCTGAGTTTGCCGAGGCCCTGCCGCCCGCGGATGTGCAGCTGTTTTATCAGATTGCCGTCATGGGACGACGTGATCTGCACCTGGCGCCGGACCCGCGCAGCGGCGCTGAAATGACGTTTCTCAGGATGCTTGCGTTCCGTCCGTCGTGGGATGAGTCGGCTTTGCCTTCGGGCGGCGGATCAAGTACCGCGGACCAGGCGCGGAAGTCGCAGCAGCGAAAGCCGGCGCGGGCGCAGCCGGCCGCGGCAGCCGACGTGGAGCCGCAAACGTGGCAAGACCCTGACTGGCGGCAGCTGGTAGCACAGCTCGGACTTGCAGGTGCCGTTCGTTTGCTGGCCAGCAACTGCGCCTTCTTGCGCCGTGAACGCAATACGGTCTACCTGGGCCTGGACCCGAGATCAGAATCGTTGCTGACCAGGCAGCGCGAAGATGCGCTTGCGGCGAGTTTATCGCGACATTTCGGAGAACGGCTCGTCGTCAAGATAGCAATCGAATCGGCCGTCGGTGATGAGACGCCGGAAACGCCTGTGCAGGAAGAATCCCGTATAGCGGATGAGCGCATGGAAGTGGAGCGGCAAAAGCTCGAAGCGGATCCAAACGTGCAGGCGATGAAGACGATTTTTGGCGCCGAAGTGAAAACGGAATCGATTGAACTGATCAATCCGTCGCAATCAGATTGAACATGCGGTTGGGAGACTATAAATGAAAGGTGGCATCGGCCAGTTGATGAAACAGGCACAGCAGATGCAGGCTGATATGAAGAAGGCGCAGGAAGAGATGGCGTCGATTTCTGTCACGGGAGAGTCCGGTGCCGGAATGGTGCGCATAACGATGACGTGCCGGCATCAGGTCCAGGCCGTCGAAATCGATGATTCGCTGCTCGCCGACGACAAGGATATGCTCGAGGACCTGATCACGGCCGCATTCAATGACGCGATTCGTAAAGTCGAGAATACCGTGCAGGAAAAATTCTCAGGTATGACCGCGGGCATGCAATTGCCGCCTGGAATGAAGCTGCCCTTCTGAGTTTAGACGGACGATGTCTTATTCACCGCTGCTCGTGCGCCTGATAGACGGCCTGCGCTGCATGCCCGGCATCGGGCAGAAGTCAGCGCAGCGTATTGCATTTCACCTGCTTGAGCGAGACAGGGATGGAGCCAGCAACCTTTCTGCGGCGCTACGGGAAGCGGTGGACGGGATCGGACACTGCGGCCGTTGCCGCATGTTCACGGAGCATGAGCTCTGTTCCATTTGCTCAGCCAGCGGAAGGGACGGCTCACAGCTGTGCGTGGTCGAATCGCCCGCAGATGTCATGGCTATCGAAGATGCCACCGGATTTCGTGGCCTGTATTTCGTGCTGATGGGGCATTTGTCGCCGCTGGACGGCATCGGTCCGGACGAACTGGGTCTCAGCCAACTTGAGGAGTGGCTGCAGCGGGGCGAAGTCAAGGAGCTGATCATTGCCACCAACCCGACCGTCGAAGGTGACGCAACGTCGCACTATCTCGCCGAACTTGCAGCCAGGCATGCGGTGCAGGCGAGTCGCATTGCACACGGCGTGCCACTGGGCGGTGAGCTTGAATACGTTGACGGCGGCACGCTCTCGCACGCGTTTTTTGGTCGCCGGGCTGTCGACTAAAAGGAGAGATGAATGACTGAACGCGAGTGTCTTTTTTGCAAGATCCTGGAGGGCGACATTCCAGCCGATATCGTTTACGAATCGGAGACAGCAATCGCATTTCGGGATATCAATCCCCAGGCACCGACGCATATCGTGATCATTCCGCGCAGGCACATCGCCACGATCAACGACATTGATGCTGACGATCACGAGGTTGTGGGTAGTTTGTACACGGCGGCCAAAACCATCGCCCAACAGGAAGGATTCTCGAAAAAGGGTTACCGTACCGTCATGAACTGCAACAAAGCAGCCGGACAGACGGTGTTTCATATTCACCTGCATTTGCTGGGTGGACGGGTTTTCACGTGGCCGCCAGGCTAGATACCTATCAGTAGCGTCCGTCCGACAGCTGTTCGGTCAAATTGACAATGCGTTTGTAGCTTTCATATCGCCTTGCCGAAATCGTCCCGGCCTCCACGCCTGCCTTGACGGCGCACCCGGGTTCACGCAAATGGCGGCAATTGGAAAATTTGCAGTGCTGTGCGGCCGCGGTAATTTCACGGAATCCTGTTGCCGCTGCAGACGATGATTCGAGCGCCGGAGCATAATCACGCACCCCGGGCGAATCAATTACCGATCCACCGCCGGGCAACGGGATCATCACGGAATTGACGGTGGTATGGCGGCCTTCTCCTGTCTTGTCGGATACGGCTGAGGTGCGCTGCTTCGTGTTGCCGACAAGGCGATTGATGATGCTCGACTTGCCCACTCCCGACTGACCGACGATGATGGCACAGCGATCCTCGAGCAGCCGACCGATATCGTCCATTCCGTTTCCTTCCCTGGCGCTGCAGCGTACAACGTCGTAGCCGACGCGAGCGTAATCTGCAAGCTGTTTTTCGGTCGACCGTGGGTCGGTGTCAACGTCAATCTTATTGAAGGCGACGGCGGCCGAAATGCCCATGAGTTCCGCGGCGCACAGATACCGGTCCACAATGAACCAGTCGGGTCTGGGTTCTGCGGCAGCCACGACGATGAGGTAGTCGAGGTTGGCGGCGAGTACTTCGACCTGTCCACGCATATTGGGGCGCGTCAGCTCGTTATCGCGCTCCGCGATCGCCGTGATCAGCCATTCCGACTCATTGGCAATGGGATCTGCACTTACCCGATCGCCGCAGACAGGCTTCATGCGCTTGCCCTTGATGCGGGCATCGACTTCCTTGCCGCCCGCAAGTTGCAGTCGCATGCGGCGGCTGTAGGTGGCGATAACGGTCGCCGTCTGGTCGGTCATATCCGAACAATGGTTGCTCAAGTCGATGAGAGTATGCCGCCAAGTGGGCAGCCTTGCACTTCCAAGACATGTAAACTACGACCGTTCATCATTGAGGGAATCGAACGAGAATGTCGAAAACAGCTGCGGATCGCTTGACGAACCTGATCTGGATTGACCTCGAGATGACCGGTCTCAGCACTGAGGCCGATACCATAATCGAGATTGCAACCATCGTTACGGACAAGCATCTCAACGAACTCGCGGAAGGCCCTGTTCTGGCCATCCGGCAGTCGCCGATGACCATGGACGGGATGGACGAATGGAACCGGTCCCAGCACGGTGGATCCGGACTGACAGCGCGAGTGTTGGCAAGCGAGGTTGATACCCGCGACGCGGAAATCGCGACGCTTCTGTTCTTGAGGGAGTGGGTCGAGGAGGGCGCGTCGCCAATGTGCGGCAACAGCATTTGCCAGGACCGCCGTTTTCTTGCTCGGGAAATGCCGGAACTCGAGCGATTCTTTCACTACCGCAATCTTGACGTCAGCACCCTGAAGATTCTCGCGCAGCAGTGGGCGCCGACGGTAGCGGCGGGTTTCGTCAAGGAGTCCGAGCATCTGGCACTGTCCGATATACGGGATTCCATCGAGGAACTGGCCTGGTACCGTGATCAGCTGCTGAACAGCGCGGTGCTCGAATCTGTTGCTGCCGATGCCGGATAAACCCTTTGCCGAGTATGCCCAGCGCAATGCGGCCCCTATACTCGAGGTCTTGAGACACGAGCTTCGCGGCCACAGTAACGTGCTTGAAATAGGGTCTGGCACCGGGCAGCACGCCGTGCATTTCGCCGCGGAACTTAGCCACCTTCAGTGGCAGACGAGCGACCTTGACGAAAACCACGACGGCATCAGCTCCTGGATCGCCGACGCCGGCTTGCCGAATGTCCGCGGTCCGCTGTCGCTCGACGTAACGACGGCCGAACTGTCGGACAATTCCTATGATGCCGTCTACTCATCGAATACGGCGCATATCATGAGCCCAGACGCGGTGGTCGCGATGTTCCGGCTCGTCGGCACGGTATTGCGGCGAGACGGCCTCTTCATACTGTACGGTCCGTTCCGCCAGGCCGGCAGGTTTAACACGCAAAGCAACAGGGAATTCGACGCCGATCTGCGGTCGCGGGATCCTTCGATGGGCATTCGGGACCTGGACGAGCTTGATAAGCTGGGCGCCGAAAACGGCTTGCGGCGCTTAAACCTGTACGCTGTTCCGTCAAACAACCTGGTGGCGGTGTGGCAAAAAGCAGAGGTCAGCGCTGAATGACGACGCATAAAGGGGGCTGCCACTGCGGTCGGATTCGATTCGAGGTAGATGCGCCGGCAGCAATTGAGGCGACTGAATGCAATTGCAGCATCTGCCGCAAGTCGGGCTTTGTGCATATGTTCGTGTCCGCAGAGGCTTTTCGATTGCTGCGAGGGGAAAGTGACCTCATTAGCTATACGTTCAATACCGGTATTGCGAAGCATCTTTTCTGTCGACACTGTGGGATCAAGTCTTTCTATATGCCGCGCTCGCATCCCGACGGCGTTAGCGTCAACGTGAATTGCCTTGATCCGGAAACCATCGAGTCCATCGAGACCACGCCTTTCGACGGTCAGAACTGGGAGCAGAATGTCTCGAAATTGTCTCCGATAAGCGACTGATTTGACTGATTATTGGCTGGCGAGACGATTCGCCTTGGCTTATAGTTGCGTCTATCGGATTGGGCCCCTGACGAGAACATGATGAAGACGATAGTACGGGTTGCACTGGCAAGCTGTTTATTTGCTGCCGCGTTTGCAGTCGCCGCACCGGCATGGGTGAGCGACCAGTTTGAAATCACGCTACGCACCGGTCCCAGCACCAGCAACTCGATCCAGCTAATGCTCGACAGCGGATTGCGCCTCGAAGTTCTGGAGCGCGACGCGGAAACCGGTTATTCACGAGTCCGCACGCCGGGCGGAACCGAAGGGTGGGTACTCAGTCGTTACCTCATGAATGAGCCTAGTGCGCGCGAGCAACTCCAGACGCTGACCAGCCAGCTGACCAACGCGAATTCGCGCGGCAGCTCGCTTGATGCGCAGATGAAAGCGATCACCTCTGAGTACGAATCCGCCAATCAGAAAATCAAGGAACTCGAACGCGCGAAGGCGAGCGTGGAAAAAGAGCTGGCGGAAATCAAACGCACGGCCGCCAACGTGCTTGCGATCGACAAACAGAACAAGACACTCATGGATCAGCTGGCGGCAGCCCAGATTCGAGGGGATACGCTTGAGCAGGAAAATCGTCAGCTCACCAGCCAGACGACGCGCTACTGGTTCATGACCGGCGCACTGGTGCTGTTGATTGGCATCATCCTGGGCATCTGGCTGCCGCGTGTGCGATGGCAACGGCGCTCGCGTTACGATCGCTTCTAGGAACGATCGATACGCATCAAACGGATTCGCCAGCGAGAAACATCCAGGTTTCAATGACCGTGTCCGGATTGAGGGACATGCTCTCGATACCCTGGTCGAGCAGCCAGCGAGCGAGATCCGCGTGATCGGACGGTCCCTGGCCACAGATACCGATATACTTTCCGCGCTTCTTGCAGGCCGATATGGTCATGGCGAGCAACGCTTTTACGGCGTCGTCACGCTCATCGAACGTGTCCGCAACCAGCGCTGAATCGCGATCGATCCCCAACGTGAGCTGCGTCATGTCGTTCGATCCGATCGACATGCCGTCAAAGTACTCGAGGTACTGGTCCGCGAGCAGCGCGTTGGTTGGCAGCTCCGACATCATGATGATCCTGAGATCGTCCTTGCCACGTTCCAGTCCGTTTTCTGCCATCAGGTCGACGACGTCCTTGGCCTGCTGCACCGAGCGGACAAACGGGATCATCACCTGCACATTGGTAAGCCCCATGTCGTTGCGCACGCGGCGCAATGCCCGGCATTCCAGTTCAAAACAGGGCCGGAAGCTGTCGGCGAGATAGCGGGCGGCGCCACGGAACCCGAGCATCGGATTCTCCTCGTCGGGTTCATATTTCTGACCACCTATCAGGTGGGCATACTCATTCGACTTGAAGTCGGAGAGGCGCACGATCACGGGTTCCGGCGCGAACGCGGCTGCGATCGTCGCGACGCCTTCGGCGAGTTTGCTGACGAAAAATTCTACCGGATCAGGATAACCGGCCATCTGCTCATCGATGGCTGCCCGTGTCGCATCATCCAGCGCGTCGTACTCGAGCAGCGCCTGGGGATGTACTCCGATCATGCGGTTGATGATGAACTCCAGGCGCGCAAGGCCGACGCCTCGATTCGGGATGTTGGCGAAATCAAAGGCACGATCAGGATTGCCGACGTTCATCATTATCTTTACGGGGATATCCGGCAGTGAGTCCAACTCGATAATGGTCTCCTCGTATTCGAGGTTGCCGCGGTAAACCACGCCTTCATCGCCTTCCGCGCAACTTACCGTGACGTCCATTCCATCGGTAATGACATCCGTCGCGTCACCGCAGCCGACCACGGCCGGGATACCCAGTTCGCGGGCAATAATCGCCGCATGGCAGGTGCGTCCGCCACGATTGGTTACAATCGCCGCAGCGCGCTTCATGACCGGTTCCCAATCGGGATCCGTCATATCGGACACCAGTACGTCACCCGGCTGTACGCGGTTCATTTCTGCCACCGAACGAATGACCTTGGCGGTGCCCGCGCCGATCTTGTGCCCGATACTACGGCCGGTTATGACGATGTCGGATTTGCCTTTCAGCGTGTAGCGCTGGATGGTTCGGCCGCTTTGGCTCTGAACGGTCTCGGGACGGGCTTGCAGGATGTAGATTTTGCCGTCCGTGCCATCCTTGCCCCACTCAATGTCCATAGGACGTGCGTAGTGCTGCTCGATCGTGACGGCCATCTTGGCCAGTTCCATTATGTCGTCGTCGCTAATCGAGAACGCCATGCTGTCGTTTTCATCGACGTGAACCGTCTCTACAGTTTTGCCAGGCGTCGGGTTGTCGCTGTAGATCATCTTGATGGCCTTACCGCCCAGGTTCTTGCGCAGAATCGCCTGCTTGCCCGCAGCGAGGGCCGGTTTGTAGACGTAGAATTCGTCCGGATTTACGGCGCCCTGAACGACGGTTTCACCCAGGCCATACGACGAGGTGATAAAAACCGCATCGCGGAATCCGGTTTCGGTATCGAGTGTGAATACGACGCCAGCGGCGCCAATGTCGCTGCGGACCATAGTCTGCACGCCTACCGACAGCGCCACCAGGCCATGATCGAAACCCTGGTGAACCCGGTACGCTATGGCGCGGTCGTTAAACAGTGAAGCAAAGACCTGGTGCATGGCCTCAACGAGGTTGTCGAGGCCGCGAACATTCAGAAACGTCTCTTGCTGCCCCGCAAACGAGGCGTCGGGGAGATCCTCGGCGGTAGCCGAAGACCGCACGGCAACCGCGATGTCCCTGCCGCCGCTCATCTCATCCCAGGAGGCGCGGACCGCGTCCATAAGGCGATCCGGAAGGGGCGTCTCCATGATCCAGCTGCGGATCGTGCTGCCCGCGCTTGTCAGCCCGTTTATGTCGTCGACGTCCAGGCTATCCAGTATGCCGGCGATTTTCTTGTCAAGCCCGCTTGTGGCGATAAAGTCCCGGTAGGCGGCCGATGTCGTCGCAAACCCGCCCGGCACTGTGACGCCGAGGCTGCTGAGCTTGCTGATCATTTCACCGAGTGATGCGTTCTTCCCTCCGACGACTTCAATATCGTCCATGCCAAGCTCTTCGAGCTTGATGACATATGGCTCCAAGACATACTCCCTTGTGTTCCTGGGCAGGACATGGAGAATCCCACCAATGACAGAGCGCTCTGTATTTTTTCTCTCGGATCAGACCGGCGTCACGGCTGAGGCTCTCGGGCATAGCCTCATGACGCAATTCACCGGGCAGAAATTTCGGCAGATGACTGTGCCATTTATAGATTGCGAAGACAAGGCACGAGAAGCGGTCCAGACCATCAATTCTGCGAGCAAAAGGGATGCCCTGAAACCACTCGTTTTTTCTACCCTGGTACAGCCGGAGCTCAGGGCAATTGTAAAGGAGGCGGACGGCCTCCATCTCGATATTTTTGACGCTTTCCTCGAGCCCTTGTCAATCGAGCTCAAGGAGCCGCCGACCTTCACGCTGGGCGGTGCCCATGGAATGAGCGACACCGAAGCTTACATGAGGCGCATGGAGGCGACCAATTTCGCGCTCGCGAATGACGATGGCGGAATTAGCCGCAATTACGACGCGGCCGATGTCATTCTTGTTGGTGTCTCGAGGTCCGGCAAGACGCCAACCTGCCTGTACCTGGCTTTGCAATATGGCGTGTACGCGGCCAACTATCCGCTCACTGATGAAGAGCTCGAAAATGGCACTCTGCCCGATTTTCTGGTCGAGCAGAAACACAAGATGTATGGCCTGACAATCGCCCCTGACCGATTGCAGCAAGTACGCAAGGAGCGTCGACCTTTGGGCAAGTACTCGTCTGCGCAACAGGTTAGGTTCGAACTACGCGAGGCGGCGAAGCTCTTTGCCCGTTACGGCATCCCGTATGTCGATACGACTGCGTTCTCGATCGAAGAAATCTCGAGTCGAATATTGAATAGTACCGGTGTCGAGCGTCGAGTACGACCCTGATATCAGGGCGGACCAGCGTGTTATATTGACTGCATGTTGCTTGATTCTCACCTGGTTCCGCAGGCTATTGTAAAGCCACGCAGCTTCATCGGCCTGATGACGCTTTATGAAAGTAATTATCTGCGTCTCCTGCGGGTCATTCCGGAAATCGCGAGGCTGGATGGGTGTTTTCGGTCGCGGGTAGCCGGGGACTGCGATCTGCATATCGAAATACTCGAACGCAGTCGCTACACGGTCACGCTCTCATTGACCTACCACCTTGAAACCGATGCAGGGCTGCTGATGGACCCGGATATGACAATACGGGCCTACCTCGACGGCCAGTTGGCGGAAGCGATGAGTATTGGCGCAAACCAGCGCGATACCGCACTGCGCCGAATCATCTGTGCTCACCGCCGCGAACTCGACCGTCGATGGCGACGAAATATCGTATTGAACAAGTGGCTGGAATACCTTTCCGACCGGGGCCATCTGCTCCTCGAACGCTAGGCCCCGCCTCTGGCGCGTTGCCGAAACTGTCGATTCGGTCAGAGTTTGTTCGCCATTCAGTTGTCATTATGCGTCGAAGTCCTGGTTCGGGCGAACGTCTGCCCGTCATGAGTTATGTCAAGAGGGTCTGCGTTGGTGAGTTTGACGACAATTTTCAGAGGAACAACGGCCGATGCTCAGGATACGGACAAACTCGTCGATCTGTTCCGGAATCGTTCCGAGCTAAAAAAGGAATTTGCGGCCCTCCGCAATGAAAAGTACCAGCTGCAGGATCGGATCAAACATCACCAGGGCAACACAGCTCGGGTTCAGCAGCAGCTTCTTCATTTGGAGAGCCTTTTGCTGGATCCGGATTGGGTCTACAACGTGGTTGCTTTCTACCAGCTACGGGGTTTGGCACTGCACAACGCCGAGCAGCTGAGCCGGTTTGCCGAACAGCTGAAACAACAACGCGAGCAGCGCGTCCAGCATAAAGCGCTCGTGACCTGGAATCGGGAACGACAGCGTAAAGCTGAGCGAATTGAAAACCGAATCGACGAGCATCGCATGGCGCTGCAATTGCTGGAAGACCAGCTTCGGTCGGAGCGACACAAATTGATGACTATGAATGGCTTCGTCAAACTGTTTCGCGGCCGGTCTCTCGCCGCGCAAATTGACGACATGTCGTCACGAGTAGAGGCAGACCAACGACAGGAGCAGGAATTCCTGCAAGAATTAGACGATATTCAGAAAATGGATCCGCCGGACCAGCAGGGGCTCGACATCGCCGCAAAGCGATCCATCAATTTGATGATCTTGTCGTTTGCGCAGCACCTCTACCTTCATTTCGAAGAAGATGGACTTGTTGATCTGGCAAAAGAGGCAAGTGAGAAAAGCGTAGGTGCCATTAACTATGGCGGCAAGTCAGATTGTGACGTGATCCTGAGACTCCTCAGGCGGAAAAGGGAAGAGGCCGATGCTGAATCGGATCTGGCGGACGTTCTGCAAAAACGCGCGAAAATGATTGCTGAACATGCGCAATTTCGTCATGAACAAGACGCTGTGCCGGTGCCTAACTCCGCTGCGACGATATTTGCCATCGACGCTAACGGCGTCGTCGAACAACAACATGCAAACCTTATTGGTGATAATTACTTCGGGATTGCGAAAGTCCTGAGTCGCTAGACGCTCAATCAGATATCCGTACGGTACATCTGTCGTTTGTACCGAGCCAACCGTTCATCCGAAATTCCGGGCAGGCGGGTCGTCATCGCGGGGAGCTCGTTGCCAAGAAGCTTGTCGTCGTCGACGGCGAGCGACGTCGTCGCCGCTTCCTCAGACACCTCGCGCTGCGCTGCCTCGACTCCTGGCGTGAGGGAACGGGCGGGAGACAATGCGTCCAGCTCGTCGGCAGAATTCGCTACGTCGTCCGGGACCAGGGGTGTATTCGAGGAGGCCCCTGCCGGACTCGCGTGCCACAGGGCGAGCAGCGCCAGGGTAACGCCAGCCGCGAGCGCCTCGCCCTGTTTCGAATTTGAACGCCGTCCTGCCATGGCCTCTCCCGTTGACGTGACGGCTTCGGAGAATCCGCCGGAAATTACCCTCATGTTCCGGTCGAGTATAACACCCGATTTGTTGCGCCAAGAAGTCCCGTTCAGGGCAGCGCTCGTGCTGTCTGCTCGGGTCGGGCCTCGATCTGGCGCATCGTAGCGAGATCCGTGACAATGCCGGCCGCCTGATCGAGCAGAACGTCCGGCAGATCGGCCTCCACGATGTCGTCGAGGCTTTCCACGGGTTCGAGCCCAAGCGCCGTGCGGCGTTCATTCTCGCGCTCCAGTCGCCTGTCGAGGTCATCTTTGCGTAACGCGCGACGGGCGTCGATATTCAGCGAGATTGTCTTCTTGGAACGCGCTTTCTCGGCGGCACGGATCATGTCCACCTGGTACCGGAAGTTGGGGTCGTCTTTCGATCGTTCAGCGTGGTTCGTCGTCAGAGACTGGATCGTGCTGTCCAGCGGTTTTCCGGCCCGGAAACGCGTTGTCTGTACCGTGTCCCAGGGCAGGGCGGTGTCCCGGACACTTTCTCCAAACAGCTCGGCGTCGATGACCGATGGCAGAGAAATGTCAGGATCGACGCCGCGATGCTGCGTGCTCTCACCCGTGACCCGGTAATACTTGCCGATGGTCAGCGTGAGCTGGCCAAAGCCTTTCTCGTCCTCGGATCTCAGGTACTGATCCAGGGAATAGAGGTTCTGGACTGTCCCCTTGCCGAAGGTTTGTTGCCCGACAATGACGCCGCGGGCGTAGTCCTGGATCGCCGCTGCGAAGATTTCCGACGCCGACGCGCTGAATCGATCCACAAGCACCGCGAGCGGACCGTTATAGGCAACGTGCGCCCGTGGGTCGGGATCGTCAAGACGACTGATTCGGCCGTTCGCATTGCGCAGCTGTACGACCGGTCCGTTATCGATAAACAGGCCGGATAAAGCGGTTGCTTCCGTGAGGTGGCCGCCGCCGTTGCCGCGCAGGTCGATCACCAGCCCGTCAATGCCTTGCTCCTCGAGCTCGGCGATGAGGCGCTTCACGTCTTTTGTCGTACTCGTGTAGTTCTTGTCGCCGTTACTGAGAGCGCGGTAATCGCGGTAGAAGCTTGGCACATCGATGACGCCGATTGACCATTCACGCCCGTCACGCGGAATCTTCAGCATCTTGCTTTTTGCCGCCTGTTCTTCCAGTTTTACCTGGTCGCGGATCAGCTTGACGATCTTTTTCGGGCTTCCGGGCGGTGCATTTGCAGGAATAATCTCGAGGCGCACGACCGAGTCGGCGGGACCGCGTATCAGATCGACGACATCATCGAGGCGCCAGCCGATCACGTCTTCAAAGTCTCCTTCGAGGCCCTGTGCGACGCCCGTTATGCGATCATTTGGCTGGAGTTTTCCGTCTATTGCTGCCGGTCCGCCCGGGATGATCCCGACAATCTTTACAAAATCGTCTTCGGTCTGCAGGGACGCGCCAATACCAAAATACGACAGGCTCATCTGGATTCGGTATTCCTCCGAGTTACGCGGCGAGAGGTAACTGGAGTGAGGATCGAGTGTGTGAGCAAAGGAATTCATGAAGCGCTCGAAAACGTCGTCATTGTTGACCTGATCGAGGCGTCTGATGAATCCGGTGTATCGGGATTTGAGAACCTCCTGGATTTTTTCCCAAGGTTCGTCTTCGAGCGCGAGACTCAGTGCATCGTTGACAACGCGTTGCCGCCATATTTCGTCAAGCTCTGCCGTGGTGGACGCCCACGGGGATTCGGACCGATCAAAGACGTATTCCTCCTTCGTTTGGTAGTCCGGTTCGGAGTCGAGCTGCGTCAGCGCGAATTCCAGTCGTTCCCGAACCCGCACCTGATACAGCTCAAACAGCTGAAACACGGGGTCCATCGGCTTGCTCTTGACGAAGTCGTCCAGGTCATGGCGGTACGTATTGAAGTACTCGATATCGCTCGCGAGAAGGTATATTCGGTTCCGGTCCAGGGACTCGATAAAGACGTCCATCACGCGTGACGACAATTCGTCGTTGACGGCGATGTGCATATAGTGGGATTTCTGGATGAACTGCGTAACGAGTTCGCCAATTTTTTCATGGCGCGGCTCCGGATGTAGGAACTGGTCGTCTTTGATCTCCGGGGCGTTGCCGATGGCCTGCAGCGACAGCAGCGCAAGGACCGCAGCGGCAAGCGATTGAATGCGGCGTCTTTCTGTTGTTCTCAACATTTTCTCCGTTACGGCCCGGGACAGGTCTGCGATGCTGGCAATTGGGCTAGGCTAGTGGTACCGCGGCCATGGATCAAGGGCACACTCGCCATAATCTGTATTATCCGACTGGCTATTTGTACCATTATGGAAAATACTCGATGCGACCACTGACAGCAGTCAACCTGATCATCCTGGGATCGTGTTTTGCCATCGCATTCAGTCTCGCGGCTGTGCTGATCGTCGTATTGGTCCTCGGTGATGAGTATCCGCGCCTGCAAAATGAATTCGAGCCACTGCTCAGAAGCCTCCTTGTCTTTGTCGGTATGACCACATTGGCCGCGGCAAGTTTCTATGGCCTTGTACGAGAACTCCGTCTGCGTTTCTGGCTGCAGGGCGCGATGTGGCTTGGACTGGCCGGTACGGGCTGGTTCTACTGGCCGTAGGGCCTGACAGCTGACTATTTCAGGAATCCGGGGCTTCCTTTACGGCGACGGCGCATGCGCGACTGCAGCGCTTTCCGTCGGTCCTCGAGCCATCCTCGCCGGCTGATGTCGGCCTTTTGCCCTTGCTCACTCAAAGTGCGGTCACGAAAGTCGCAAAAGTCCTGGTAGGCGTCGATTTCGTGTTTGAGCTGGCGTACCACGAGTTCGATCATGATCGCGTCGTCGAGAAAACCCAGGCCGGGGATATGGTCGGGAATGAGGTCTTCGGGATCGGCAAAATACGCCAAGGCATTGAGAACACGCGTGGCTTCCTGGTGCGGCAATCGCCACTCGACATCGGTGAGCATGTTGATCATCAGGCGAAGCTTGCGCATACGATCGACGATAAAGCCTGGCGCGGTAGATGCCGTTACGTCCTTGAGCAGATTTTCGGCACCCGCGACGATGTCTTCCGGCGCCATCCGGCCGGCCGTCCTGCGTGCTTCTTCCATGATCAACTGGAAGTGCTTCAGGTCGCTTTCGTCCAGGTCAAACGAGATACGCAAGGTCACGTCGATGCGGCCTCCGGGGCAGGACAGGGGCGCAGATTATCATGCTGTTGTGAATTTGGCGCGGTGCTACTTGCGGAAACGCTGGTCCCATTTCTTCGAGCGATCGAACTTGCCGGTATTGTAAGGATCAATGCCGGTTTCTTCGCCGGAATCAATAAGTGATTCATCCAGAATCTTGAGAGTCTCGTGCGTTCCGGTGTCTTCGCGAACGTATGGATTGCGTATGAGGACGTTCTTGCCGGGTCCCTGGCTCTCGATCCGGCCGTCCAGGCTCGGTTCGATTTTCGGGGTTGCGCGAGCAGTCTTGGGATTCGTGACTTTTTTTCTCGGCACACTCGCGCGCGGCGGTCCAATATAGCCGGCCTTGCTCAAGCTCTTCGGCTTCTTCATTTCTCCGGAGGAGAAATGATCATTCAACCAGTCTTTAATCTTTTCCAGCATCGTCTTCTTGTGCCAATAATCAACGCCATTGCCGCAGGCCCGGGATAATTCCGGACCCGCCTATTGGACAGAATGCACTAACAAACTGCTTTTTGCTATAGAAATTAAACAATTAGCCGTGTGCGAAGTGCCGAAATTGTGACGCGCCTCACAATTTGCAGGCCGGGCATCACGCTCTTGTGGGCGAATCAGGGCCTGCCGCCGGCGTAACGCCATGCCAGAACCGTCAGGCGCAGGCACTGCCAAACCACGTACGGAGAGAGCACCAGGAACCACGCGACGCCGTCGCCCCGGCGAATTTTCTCGCTAAGGGTGCCGAAAAAATCGCCGTAGCCCTGCCCACCGTAGGCACCGAAAAGACTTTGTCCAACCCAAAAAATAGCGATTGGCATCAGGACGAGGCCCACAAAAAGCAGGCCAACCAATAAACCCAGCTCCCTCTGAACGGATTTCTTGAGAAACGACGAGGTATCGGTCACCGGCGGAACCTGGATCATCGGCAAAGGAGGGCTATCGTTGCGCAGCGGTCAATTGGCGTCAAGCCCGAATACCAGGTTCGGCTAATCGGCCGTTTCCGGCTTACGCGGCGGCCGTGGATGGCGCCACCGATACACGATAACGCCGAGATGGAGACAAAAAATGGAGAACAGCAGATAGTGCGGTAGAACCCAGAACCAGTCATTGATGTAGAGGGTCGCAAAGAAAGCAGCGAGGCCGGAAGCAAGGTAAAAGAACGGGAGTGCATCGTAGAGCAGCTTGGGCAGCCAGATTGTCTTCGAAATCAGGCTGGTTTTTTTGCGGGTTTCACGCCCTGCATCGGTGAGGCCCGTCGCTTTCCCTGCGGCTGTGCCCAGCATCCTCGTGACTCATTTCCGTGTCGTTATTGCAAACTCTAGCCCAACCGGACAGAGAAGACCGTGAATGTCCTCACAAATCGCCGGGAATCAGGTGCTGAGTCCGTTCAGGCGTCCCGTTTCGGGCGTTCCTCGTAGAGGAATTTTACGTCGCCAATGGCGACGACGTCCCCATTCGACAAAAGGCGTTCTTTGACTTTTTCCGAATTAACAAATACGCCGTTCTTGCTGCCCGAGTCAATCACTCGAGTAGTGTCACCCTCGGTCAGGATGACGGCATGGGAACGACTGACGTATGTCGTCTTGAGCTGAATATCGTTATTGTCGCTTCTCCCGATTGTCAGTCGATTCTTGAACAGCGGGAAACGCAGTTCCTGGTCGCCGATACTGCCGATCAGTACGCGCGTTATTCGATCCCGATCGCTCGCATCTTGAGCCGCGTCCCGGGTTACGCTCTTGCTCTGGTCCCGATCATCGAAGCGCTCGGACATACGATTGTCGATTTCGTGGATGACGTTTTCGATTTTCCCGATCGATTCGATTTGCTCCGATTTTTTTGCCAGTTCGCCGAGCAGCACGCTGATCGTATTGCCTCTTGTGCCAAGCTTTCGTTCCAGGTCTTCAATCGTCTGAGTCAGCTCGCCGATCTGACCTTCAAGTTCCGCGATCTGATCCTGCGCAGCCCCATCATTCTGGCGCAGCATTCGCTCTAGTTCTTCTTTTGAGCCATGGGTTGCCGTGAGATCGGACGCAAGTTGGGTATTCAGCTCTTCGGCCTTGGTGACGGCGTCCTGTGCTTTACCCAGCTCGACGTGCAACGCGCTTATGTCCTGCTGGTGATCGTCGTGTTGATGCCTGATGGCCGCCTGCAGTTCGACGATCGAGGCGCCCGCCGCTTCCAGTTTTTCCGACAAAAGCCAATTGCTTTCTGAAATCTGGTCCACCGTTTCGTTCAGCCGGTCGCGTTCTTTCAGCCAATGGGACTCAGATTCGGTGAAGTCCTGAAACTTGTAGCGCAATGTGTCCGCATATTTTTCAGCTCTCGCGAGCTGCGCTTTGGCCTCTCTGACGGCTGACGTACTTGTCTGCTTGGTCAGATCGAGCTCAGCGGCACTTTGATTCCGGACAGTGAGGAGCCGGGAATGCAATTTCTCCAGCTCATATTCTTTTTTCTCGAGCGCCGTGGCCGTATCGGTAAGCTGCTGTTGTAATTCAGCGTGCCGTTTTTCAAGGAGTCCATGGACCTCATCCTGCTGCCCGTTCTCTGATCGCAGTGCCGCAATGCGTTGCTCAGCGGCCTCGAGCGTAGAGCGCGTTTTTACCAACTCGAGTTCATTTTCTTCGAGTGCCTCGGCGTATCGGTCCAGTCGTTGCTCAAGTTCCGCCTGTTGCCGTTCCAGTGAAGCGTGCGTTTCGTCTCGTTCCGAGATCTCTGACCTCAGGGACGCGATCTCATTCTGAGCGGACTCGAGCTCTGAGTGCGTGGCCTTTAGCTCGCGTCTGGCCTCTTCGAGGGCGGAAACGTTGCCGGCGTCCGTTGAATGTTGTGCGGTCAGTTGTTGATTCAGTTCGGCGAGCTGTTGTTCCAGCGCAGCATGTACGTCGTCGCGCTCACTGACATCCGACTTCAGAGACTTGATCGTCTTGGCGCGCTTCTTGAGCAGCTTGTCCTTTCGGGAGACCTGTCCTTTGAGCTTGTCCACCTCGCCCAGCAGATTGTTGACGATTTCTTCACGCGCCGTGATCTCGGTTTCGAGCCCGAGCCACTTGGCCCTGAGCTGCTCAATATCAAACTGCAGCCGGCCGATCGTTTCGGTGCGCCTTTCGAGATCGGATCTCAGTTCGGGTATTGATTGGCCGTCAGATGAATCGCCGGCGGCTTTTTTGCGGAAGCCGTACGTATCTGAATCGGACTCACGTTCGGCGTCGGCCGACTCAAGTTCGACGTCGGCCGACTCAAGTTCGACATCATCGGACTCGAACTGCCGAAAGCTCAGGATCTCCAGTTCGGCGGTAGGGTCATCGTCATCTGCGATAGAATCGCCTGAGACTAATTCGTTTATGTTTTTGTTTTCATTAGCCATACAGGCAGTCTACCATGCCCGGCGCGGCACTCAAGAAGGATAGACCGCGAATTGCATATGTTAAGTAAATCGAGTTCTAGTCGCAGGGCACCGTTCTACCGGCCGCCCAATCGCGTAAAACCGTGATTTTTTCCTGCATGACGACGGATAACGGCCGGGTTCGGCCGATTTCGTCCAGTATATGCTTCGTCGCCAGCGCCTGATTTTGCGCATGCGCGGCGTAAAGTGCCGACACCACCGCCTGTTCCACCTCGGCTCCGGAGAAGCCTTGCATTGCCTCCGCGAGCGCGTCGAGGTCGAAGTTTGCGAGCGGCTGTTTCCGATTCGCCAGGTGAATAGCCAGGATTGATGCGCGGATCTTTTTTCCCGGAAGGTCGACGAAGAAAATCTCGTCAAATCGGCCCTTACGAACCAGCTCCGGCGGCAGTGTGCTGATGTCATTCGCTGTAGCCACAACGAAAACCTGACTCCTGCGCTCGGCCATCCAGGTCAGGAAGGTTCCAAGCACCCGCTGCGTTGTTCCGGTTTCGCCCCCGCGGCCCGCGATACCTTTTTCGATTTCATCGATCCAGAGTACGCAAGGCGACATCACATCTGCGGTTTTCAACGATTCACGGAGTTTGCGCTCCGTCTCACCGTGATACTTGTCGTAGACCGCCCCGAAATCGAGGCGCAACAACGGGACGCCGAATATGCCGGCCGTGGCTTTCGCTGCAAGGCTCTTGCCGCAACCCTGCACGCCAAGAAGAAGAATGCCCTTGGGCGCATCGAGGTGCAGCGCACTTGCATCGCGTCTGAAGGCAGGACGTCTTTGCGTGAGCCATTTCTTGAGCCGCGAGAGGCCACCGACGTCGCTGAATTTTGCGGTATCGTACTCGAACTGAAGCGCGCCTCCCCGGTTGAGCAATTTGTACTTTGCCTGCATTACATCGGGGAGGTCATTTTTCGTGATGGCGCCGTCGAAGTAGATTGCATTTCGCGCAAGCCGCTCGGTGTCGTTGTAGGTAAGCCCGGCCAGATTCTGAATTAGCAGGCGGTGCGCTTTTGGGTCAACTTCGACGAGGCGCCCTGGATTGTCTTTGCCGTATTCGTTGACGGTGCGCTTGACTATGCGTGCTCGTTCCTGTTCCGAGGGTAGGTCCATATCGAAGCGTGCACAAAATGTCTCCAGTTCCCTTGGTATCTTGATGTTGTGGCTGATCAAAACCAGCTGACGCTGTACGTCATCGTAATGGATACAGATGTCCTTGATCAGTCGCACGTGCACCGGGTCATCGATAAACGGATGAAAATCGAGCAGAACATAGATACCTGGCTTGGACACCGCTCGAATATGCTTCAGGACATCGGTTGGAGACGAATTCAGTGACTGCGGTTCCAGTGAAATATCCAGTCGCTGCAGTCCGTCCGTCAGGGTCCAGCGAAACAGGGGCAGGTAGGTAGCGGATGCACTGCGGATCGCCATCGACTGCAGCAGCTGGAGCATGCGAGCTTCGTCCTGTGATTCAATCACGATGATGGGCGTGCGTGATCGCAATATCAGTTCGAGGTCGTGGCTTCCGTCCATTTCCGTATCAGTTGCTGTGATCGCCTGATGTCATTCTATGGCAGCCGGGTAGCTTGTCGATGTGAAGTGCGTCGGAAGGCGAGCCGATAATGTCAGCGGCCATTCTCTGAAGTCTCGCGACATCGATCGGCTCCCGGCTGAGCAACGCCTGGTGCAACACTTCGTCGAGGTCACTGACACCACCGGTCTTGTCCCGTATCTCCTCGTTTAACGCATGCAACACGGTGACGGCGAGGGCCGTCGTTGCGCCGGTCGAAGCGGCGCCGCACAGTGTATTTGCCTGGGTTGCCCACTCCGCCTGTTGGGTCATGGCGGTCTTGTAGCGCCGGGTCGAGATAGCGCTGCCGCGTCTCAACAGTTCCAGGCCGTAGTACTCGGCGAACCCTTCAGCAATCCAGTCAGCGCCTTTATCGGCGCGTATCGACAGAGCCGTGTGCACGATCTCGTGCATGAGCGGACTGGTCGCATTTTCGCTGATCAGCGGCCGGTCGGCATGCAGGAAGAGTGATGCCGGTGCCGAAAGGCCGCCTCTCCACATGGGCTCACGGGCACTTACGATCGTTAGCCTGTCAAGCGGTCGCGGCAGCAGGGCAACCAGCTCGGGCAGAGTCCAGTTCAGCAACGCCAGCATGTCCATACGCCGCACGGCATGACCTTGTGGTCCCGCTACGGCTACTCTGACGCCGGCGATTTTTTCGCGCCGAACGCCGATGTCGCCAACGGCGATCCAGCCCGTTGGTTCATCGAAACGTCTGTTCGCTCGAGTAACTTTGATCGGGTCGGTCGTGTGCGAGTACTCCGTTACCGATGACCAGCCGGGAGGCAAATCGAAAGCCAGGGTCGTATTCGATGTCGACCCCTTCAGGGTGCGGGTTTTCGCGCGAGGGATGATGTCCTCGGCACGGAAGATACCCCAGGCGGGTCCGAGCCAGGCATCATAGCCGTCGGATCCACGTTTATGGGCGACGTCCGCTCGCCAGCGCAGCGTGCCGCCTTTGGCTGGCGGCAGCCAGTGCAGGGCACCGCCCTGATGTTTCTGCAGTTCACCGTCGCCGCTGAATTCGCTCATTGTAGCGGGCAGGGACGTAAAAACTAATTCCCGCAGCAGTCGCCGCGATTGTCGAATTTCCAGAACCACCTCGACGATGGATTGATCTGGAATGACCTTGATCGAGTAGTGTGCGTCGTAGTCCCGGGCCAGTGTGTTGTCGGCTGACTCGGAGGACTCCACGGAACATGCCGTAAGGGCAATAAGGGCCAGGAAGAATGCGCATCGGCGCTTGCCGATCAGTGCCGATGACAGGGAGCAGGCCCCCGATCCTGAGATGCAGTTCATATTGAATTAAGGCTCCATGCCGTATGCTGGAATAATTCCGCGAGTCAGAGTGACCCAGATGATAGCGCAGCCAGCTCGCATTATTCGCATTTTTGCCTTAGCAATCACCATGTTGGGGCTGGGATCGGCGTGTTCCTCGACGCCGGTACCCACGCGGGATCCGGCGCCGATGGCTCGCTCCGCGGCGATTCATGCGGGCATCGGCGAGAAGGCAGCTGCGGTCGCGATGAACCAGGTCGGTGTGCCATACCGCTATGGCGGCAGTAGCCCACGTGGTTTCGATTGCAGCGGGCTGGTGCAGTATTCCTATTCCCGTGTCGGCAAGCGTGTGCCCAGAACGACCGGGCAACTTTGGTCTTCGACGGCGGTTGTGGAACGACACAATCTGCGCGTTGGTGACGTGCTGTTCTTCAAGATCGCCGGCAAGATGTCGCATGTTGGTTTGTATCTGGGCGGGCGACGCTTCGTGCACGCACCTTCCTCCGGCCGCGCGGTCACGATAGCATCGCTGGATTCGCCGTTTTATAAAGACGCTTTCCTGCGGGCAGGGCGCCCGCAATAAACTCGCGGCGAGAACCGCTCGCCAGCTACTGGATGATGAAAGCCCTTAACTGTTGTGCAAGTCCTTTGCACGCCGCGGCCTGTGTCCGGGCGATAAGCGGGATTGGCACGACCAGCGCGGGCAGGAACGAGGTGCCGCTGAAGTCGGCTGTGACGGTACCGGCGGATTCGAAACCGTCGAGATCCCAAACCGATGCTTCGTAGTCCGCGTCCTTTTGCCACCAGGCGAAACCGAAACAACCGCCGCCGCCGGGACCGGCGGCACAGGACAGGCTGCCACCCTGAGCCACAGTCTCGGTATCACCGTCCAGCCACACGATGTAACGGACGCCAAGGTCCTCCACTATCTCCGCGACTCCGGGCCGCGCCATGAGCTTGCTCAGTCCTTGCGTTTCGGCTGGCGCTGTGCGTGGTTCGAACCATGGAAACAGCGAATCGACAAACTGCTGGCGGGGAATAACCCGCAGGCCCTTGGAGCCGCGTCCAAGCGCCTCCTCGATACAGGTAACGTAATTGGATTCCGTTTCATTCCCCTGGTGGTAACTCTTCGCCATGATGACAATGGCGTCGCCTTCGTTGATCCCGGTTACATTTTCCCGGGCGTCTTCGACGCGCGACGTAACGCAGCCGCCAAGGCAGAACAGGAGCAGTCCGGAAACTAAAACGGCCCGAGCGGGCAGCAGAGAATTGCTCTTATTCATCTTCAATTCCTCCAATTGCGAATACGCCAAAGTCGTCTTCGGCGTCGTTTTGCGTTGCATTCGCGTCGGCATCGACGGCCGCTTGAGCCTGTCGGATCGACGGTTCAGCAAGACCGCCACCAGCCAGCGTGCTTATCCTGGTTGCTTTTTCCATTTGCAGGATGATCAATGCGGCGGCATCACGCATTGCCAGGACGGCCGCTCTACGCAGCGAGTCGGAACCGCGCATCCCCTGTTTTTGGCTTTTGCCGTAAGCGCTCACTGTCCAGTTAGATGCGTTGTTGCCCTCCCGATCAAAAATCCTGAGCCTATAACGAATCCACACGGCGAACGCCTCGGTCTTGCTTTGATTCGGAACCGAAAATTCGAACCCGTCTATACTGGGCTCGATCAATGCATCGAATTGAAAATCGCGCGCGTCATCGTCCGGCCCGAGTATCGTCAGACCGTCAAAAAGATGGCCGAAAAGCTGCGTAAAGAACGCCGCGTTGGCCCGGCCGAGATCAATGGTCCACGACTCTTTGCCGAGGACATTTTCTTCATGCACGAAGTGCTCGAACTCCGCCGGGATGCGAAGCGCAACATTGACAGGAATTTTAGCGACGCGCGGTGCCGGTATCGCCGGCTCGTCCATTGTTACGTTTGCGCTGCAGCCTGCCAGCGCCAGGACGAGCAGACAAGCGGGGAGAGTGGCACGTATCTTGGCGATCAAAGAGATGAAATCCGCACGTCTGTTTCGGGGTGAATTGTATATCAGAGCCTTTCGGCCTCGCAGAGTTCCAATGAATTGGCCTGATTCTAATCCTGATCGACTGTAGTTGCAGCGCACCGGCAGTGCAAATCAGTATCCGGTTCACCTGGGCGTCCGTTAACGGTATAAAGTCGGCGAGTCGTTGCGCCCCCGAGACCTGCCCCAAAGACCGATGCCAAGGCCAAAAATTCTTGTATTTCAACACGTTCCTTTTGAACCGCTCGGGACGCTCGATCCGTTGCTCAAGGAAGCCGGATTCCGCATACGCTATGTCAATTTCGGGCGCGAGCCGGAGGCGAGACCCGCCCTCAAAAAGTACGAGGCATTAATCGTGCTCGGCGGGCCGATGAGTTCCTCGCAGATCGACACCTACCCGAACCTCATTACCGAGGTAGAAATCATCCGCGAAGCCGTGGACAGCGATATGTCGATACTGGGGATCTGCCTGGGTGCCCAGCTGCTGGCAAAGTCTCTTGGTGGCGCCGTGTCGCGCAACAAAGTGAAGGAAATCGGCTGGAATGACGTCGATCTGACGGAAGCCGGCGCTGAAGATCCCGTACTGGCGTCGTTTGCGCCGCGTCAGCAGGTGTTCCAATGGCACGAGGACGGGATCTCACTGCCACCCGGGGCAGTCAGGCTGGCGGGCTCTGACGCCAGTGCTGTTCAGGCATTTCGACATGGCAAACATGCCTACGGCTTTCAGTTTCATCTCGAGGCCAGTCGCAGGCTTATCGACCGATGGCTCACTGTGCCGGAACATCAGTCGACTCTCGACGAGGAACGCGGAACAATCGACGCGGAAACCATACGCCGGCAAACGAAGGATTCAATCGGTCCGCTGCAGGAACTCAGTCGGCAGACGTTTTCGCGCTGGATCGATCAATTTGAAATTCGACCGCGGCAGCAGCGCTTGCCGTCTAAGTAGTCAGAAATCCCGCCACTCCAGCGGCGGCTCCTGCATCAATGCAACCTGCTCGCGCAGGGCGAGAACGTGGTCGTCCCAGTATCGGCGGCTGTCGAACCACGGAAACGCGAGCTTGAAGGCTGGATCCTCCCAGCGGCGCGCCAGCCAGGCGGCGTAGTGCATGATTCGCAGGCTGCGAAGAGCTTCGACCAGGTGCAGTTCCCGGGCATCGAATGGCCGGAAAGACTGGTATCCCTCGAGCAAAGCCGTGAGCTGCGGCGTTTGCTCGGCCCGATCACCGGACAGGAACATCCAGAGATCCTGGACCGCGGGTCCGTGACGGGCGTCGTCGAGATCAACAATATGCAGCTGCTCGCCCGTAACGAGGACATTGCCGGGATGAAAGTCGCCGTGCAGACGAATTTCCGGTACGTGTCCGGTCCGTTCGAAGCACGCTTCGACACCGTCAAGCACCAGTTCCGCAACGCTTTCGTAAGCGTCGCGATTTTCCTCAGGGATAAAGTCGTTGTCGAGAAGGTACTCGAGGGAGGCGACGCCATAAGAGTGAATATCGATATTGGGGCGGTGCCGGAAGCGACTCGTTGCTCCTTCGAGGTGTATCCGTGCGACGAGCCGACCCAGTTGAGTCAGCAGATCAAAATTATCCAGATCCGGTGCGCGGCCGCCGCGGCGAGGGTAAACGGCAAGGCGATAGTGCCCGGAGTGGTGCAGGGTCTTTCCTGCCAGGACGAGCGGCGGGACCACCGGAATTTCCTGCTGTGCGAGGTCGAGCGCGAACGCATGTTCTTCGAGAATGGCGTCGTCACTCCACCGATGCGGCCGGTAGAATTTCGCCACGATCGGCTTGTCGTCCTCGATGCCGACCTGGTAGACCCGATTTTCATAGCTGTTGAGCGCAAGGAACCGACCGTCGCACGCGAACCCCATTTCGCTCAGCGTAGACAGGATGTCTTCGGGCTGCAGGCCGGAAAATGCGAGGGCGGCGTCGTCGCCACTCACGAGACTTTCCTGCGCGAGTTCCTTTTCCTGTCGGATTCCTTGAGCAGTTTCTTTCTGAGGCGCAGGTTCTTCGGCGTTACTTCAAGCAGCTCATCATCGTCGAGGAATTCGAGTGATTGCTCGAGGGAGTAACGTGTCGGCGGCGTCAGGACCAGGTTTTCATCGGTACCGGCCGCGCGGACGTTGGTCAGCTGCTTGGCCTTTGTCGGGTTGACGACGAGATCATTCTGACGCTGATGGAGGCCGATGATCATTCCTTCGTAAACGGCCGCGCCGTGACCGATAAACAGGCGGCCGCGTTCCTGCAGGTTGAACAACGCGTAGGCAAGGGCCTTGCCCTGAACCATCGACACGAGCACCCCATTGCTGCGTTGCGCGATAGTCCCGGGAATTCTCGGCGCGTACTTGTCGAGTACGTGATAGATGAGACCGGTACCGGACGTCGCGGTGAGGTACTCGGTTCGAAATCCGATCAATCCGCGGGTCGGAATCCGGTAGTCCAGGCGAACGCGGCCCTTGCCGTCCGGCAACATGTCCACGAGCTCGCCCTTACGTTCTGCGAGACGTGTCATCACCGTTCCCTGGTACGCCTCATCGAAGTCAACGGTCAGCTGTTCCCAGGGTTCATGCTCCTCACCATCGACGTCGTGCATGATGACTTCCGGCCGCGAGACGGCAAGCTCGAAGCCTTCCCGGCGCATTGTCTCTACCAGCACGGAGAGGTGCAGTTCACCGCGGCCCGAGACCCGAAACTTGTCCGGGTCGTCCGTTTCATCGACGCGCAGCGCCACGTTGTGCTTAAGTTCCTGGTCGAGACGTTCTCGAATCTGACGGCTCGTCAGGAACTTGCCGTCCTGACCGGCAAACGGTGATTTGTTGACCGAAAACGTCATGTGCACCGTCGGCTCGTCGACCGACAGGGCGGGCAGCGCTTCCTCGTGGCTCGGCGTACACAAGGTATCCGAAATGCCGAGTTTGTCGATGCCACTGAACACCACGATGTCACCGGCGGCGGCCAACTCTATGCGTTGCCGCTTCAAGCCGTCGAAACCGAACAATTCAAGAACCCTGGCACGGCGCGCGGTACCGTCGGGCGCGACGACGCTGACCGGCTCGTTTGCTCGCAAAGTGCCGCGGTTGATGCGGCCGATGCCCAGCACCCCGACATAGGTATCGAAGTCGAGGCTCGACACCTGCAGCTGCAGTGGGCCATCCGGATCAACGTCAGGCGAAGGAACATGCCTGATAATCGTTTCGAAAAGCGGCGTCATGTCGCCACTGCGCGATTCGGCGTTTTCGCTGGCATAGCCGTTGAGCGCCGACGCATAAATTATCGGGAAATCCAGCTGTTCATCCGTCGCGCCAAGACGGTCGAAGAGGTCGAAGGTCTGGTTGAGGACCCAGTCTGGGCGTGCGCCATTGCGGTCGATCTTGTTGATGACGACGACGGGAACCAGGCCCTGTGCGAATGCCTTTTGTGTCACGAATCTCGTTTGCGGCATGGGGCCTTCAACGGCATCTACGAGGAGCAGCACGCTGTCGACCATGGAGAGCACACGTTCGACCTCGCCGCCGAAATCGGCGTGGCCTGGTGTGTCCACGATATTGATGCGGTAGTCGTGCCACTTGACGGAGGTGTTCTTTGCCAGAATGGTGATGCCGCGCTCTCGTTCGAGATCGCTGGAATCCATGACGCGGTCGGGCACGGCCGCACGCGGGCCCAGCGTGCCGGATTGCTGTAGCATCTGGTCCACGAGGGTTGTCTTGCCGTGATCGACATGGGCAATGATCGCGATATTGCGAAGTTTGGAAATATCAGGCATCACGGTAAGGCTCTGGAAACAGGCGGCGGATTATAGAGAGCCGTTCCTGGAATTGATACGAGCAGCCGGCTGGAAAGATGAAGAAATCGATTGTGGTTGCCGGGGTCCTGATGGTCCTGGCTGGTTGTGGCCAGGCGAAGCCTGGGCTTGATGCGGCGGCTTACGAGCAAGAGGTGTTCGAATGGCGCGCCGGACGCCTGCAGCGGCTGAAAGCCCCGTCCGGCTATCTCAACCAGATTGGCCTGCACTGGCTCGAGCAGGGCTCGTACAGCATTGGCTCCGGCCCCGCCAACGATATCCGGCTTCCTGAAAAAGCGGCACCGATTGTCGGCGTATTTGAAGTTGGCGATGACGGTGTGCGAATGACGGCAGAACATGGTGTCGACGTTTACAGCGACGAACAGCCAGTCACGAATATCCTGATCGCTGACGATACAGCGGAGTCGCCCGTGCAGATCACGCATCGCTCCCTGGCTTGGAATGTGATCAAGCGTGATGGTCGTTTCGCCGTCAGGGTGCGCGACTATGAGCATCCGTTTGTCGCCACGTTCGGGCCGTTGCCATATTTTTCCGTAGATCCGTCTCTGCGCGTGCCCGCGACACTTCAGCGTTACGACACGCCCCGTACCGCCAATGTCGCAACCGTCATCGAGGGGCTGGGATATCACCCGGAATCGCCGGGCATAGTAAAGTTCGTCATTGACGGCCAGGCTTTCGAGCTTGAAGCCTATACGTCGGACGACAGGCTGTTTTTTGTGTTTGGTGACGCGACTAATCGCGACGATACGTACGGCGCAGGCCGCTTTCTCTATGCTGCGGCGCCGGGCGAGGATGGCAAGACCTTTTTGGATTTCAATCTGTCGTACAGTCCACCCTGCGCGTTCAACGATTTCTCAACCTGTCCCGTAGCGTCGCCACGCAACCGCCTGCCGATCCGAATTGAAGCCGGTGAGAAATACGATGCGGCACTACACTATTCGGCCGACGCCGGACGCTAGTCGCAGATTTCGAAGGTCAGGCCGGCGTTTTTCGTCAGGCGTTCGAGCAGCAGGCCACCCATGGCCGAGGCGGGAGTCCAGACGCCGCCGCCAACCTCGATGTCGTCTTTGGCGAGGCATACGGCGCATTCGCTGAGCATTTTGCTCGTGGAGCCATAGCCCGGGTCCTGGTCGCCCGTGATTCGAGATTCAATCAACGTACCGTCCGGCAGTTCACCAATTTGCATGAGGTTAAAGAAACCGGTTTTTTGCAGGTCGGGGCTGGGGCCTTCACCTGGATCCGGCAGTATGAATGTCTGCAGCAGCTTTCTCGTCGGTGCAAAGGCCGCGCCAATCATCAGCGCCTTGATTGCGTTGGACATCATCTGGCCTTTGGTCCAGCCTGCAATGCCTTTTCCGGTCAGCACCGCCTCTTGGTAGCGGAAGTCCTTTCCATAGGGATAAGCGGCGAGGGCGTGACTTCGTCGAACGACTTTCGTATTAACGCCTGCCATAACAAAAGGGGCCGTCCAGGAATCCGCGTTTTCGTCATACCGCACGTCCTGTTGGTCTTTTCGATCCGGACCGTCGCGTTCTCCCTCGGGATTCAGGGAATACGGCTGCACGAGTATCCGCGCAACGTCACGATCCTTACGGGCTTCTTCGACAAGGTTGATCATGCTTGCAACGGTGCCACCGCTGGCCGTGCCCTTGGTGGCCCTGACAAATAAAGTGATCGATTTACAGTAGGCGCCATATCGTTTTTTTGCCTCGTCCTGGAGGAACCAAACCCCGATGTCCATTGGCACAGAATCGAAGCCGCAGCAGTGCACGATGCGTGCGCCGGTTTGCTGCGCACGCACATGGTGCTGATCGATCATCATTCGAATCCACTGCACTTCGCCCGCCAGATCGCAATAATGCGTGCCTGCCTCGACACAGGCTTCGACGAGCGAGGAACCATACAGGGCGTAGGGACCCACGGTCGTGAGAACGACACGCGTTCGGCGCGCGAGATGTGACAGCGAGTCCTGATCGAAACTGTCCGCGACAATGGTCTCTAGTTCACCTGGTCGGACGCCCAGCGACTGCCGCAGCTTTTCGAGCTTTTTCGTGTTGCGGCCCGCGACAGCCCACTGTAGCTCACGGTCGGTGCCGTACTGACGCATCAGGTACTCGGCAACCAGCGTGCCTGTGAAGCCGGTTGCACCCCAAACGATGACGTCGAACTCGCGTTTCGAATTTGTTTGATTCAAAGCTTCTTCTCCAATAGTGCGACCTCTTTCTTGCCGCCCTCCGTTTCCTGCGTCGCGACACGAACGAAGCCGTGCCGCTCGTGATAACGCATGGACGATTCGTTCGGCGGACGTATATTGACTTCACAGGTCATGACGTTAACTTCGTCCCGCAGGGAATCGGCGAAGTCCTGGTACAGGCGCGAGGCAATACCCTTACGCCTGGCTGTTGCCGACACAGCAACCCTGTCAATGTAAGCGAAGTCCCTGTAGTTCTCGCTGAACCAGCGATAGTTCGGGCTGCTGTAGGGTAATCCGGGCCTCAGGCCAATCAAAAAGCCAGCAAGCTGCTGTTGCTGTCGGACTACGCGAAAATAATGTGCATTGCTGGCGAACCACTCCATCTGCGCCATGTCAATACGGCTGACGTGCGGCGCAGAGTCGTCGTTCAGACGCAGGACTTCCTTGAGGTCATCGCGGGATACGTCCGTAATTTGCATCAATCCAGTCTACCGTTACAGGCGCGACCATGTAGATGTTACGCTAACGGCATCGGAAATCGAGACTGTCGGTCGGATGGGCTCGACCAGGCAAATGCCATGATCGGAGGCTCTGAATGAGAAAAACATACTGGCTTCTTGCCTGCGGCGGGCTCGCGCTTTCAGCGTGCGCAGGTGATATCGAAGCGACGCCTGCGTCTCCACTCAAGGTGGATCTGGAGAATGTCGTTGCCGACGGGGTTGTGCGGCCCGTCGATGGAATCACCTCTGCCGGTCAGCCCGATGAGGCCGCTTTTGGAATATTTGCAGACAGCGGTTACGCGGCGGTCATCGATCTCAGGACCGACGGTGAAGATCGCGGCCTGGACGAAAAAGCCGTCGTGGAGGGATTGGGCATGGACTATGTTTCGCTGCCGATCGGCAGTGATGGCATCAGTTTTGAAAACGCCAGGGCTTTGGACGAGTTGCTGAAAGCGTACGACAAGCCCGTGCTGGTTCATTGCGCCAGCGCCAACCGTGTCGGGGCGCTGCTGGCGCTGCGCGCGAGCCTCGGTGGTGCGGATGACGAAACGGCGATGCAGTTGGGCCGACAGGGTGGAATGACGCGACTGGAACCGAAGGTCCGCGAGATTCTGACGCCCGAGGGGCCTTGAAATGGTGGAGCCGAGGAGGATCGAACTCCCGACCTCCGCATTGCGAACGCGGCGCTCTCCCAGCTGAGCTACGGCCCCACAAGTAGGGTCAAGTCTACACCGGAGCGGTGTTGCCGGGATGCGCTGCGCTCGGTTGAAGTCGCTACGCGGGTTCGCTTCCCGATAGAAGAAAGGCCCCCGGCGGGGCCTTTTTTGGTCGTGGTGGAGGTGGTGGGAATCGAACCCACGTCCGCAAGCCCTACGCTTCGAGATCTACATGCTTATTCCGTCTTTAGTCTCGCTGCAAGCTACCCGACGGGCAGGGAAAACTCACAGCCAGTTCAGCAAAGATTTAACGGTTTGAGCCCTGAACACGCTCGCGCCGCGGTCCTGTGTCGGTGACTCCTGCGATCCGGACGCACAGGCACGATCCGGGCAGAAGGCATTTACTGGTTTTTAAGCAGCTAGTGCGTAGTTGTCGTCGTTGGCAACTATAAGTTTTACAGCTGGATTTACGAGGTCATCTGTTCCTCGGCATGCACCCGGAGTTTCGCGACCCACGTCGAAGCCATGTCACCCCCGTGTGATCACTAGTGTAGGGGCTGATCGGGAAATTACAATCCGAGCCGTCCACAAAAACCGGGGTCGAGCCGAGTTTTTCTCGTCTGAACCTCGACTCCACCCTGATTTTGGCATAATTAACTTTAAGAAAATACGCTAAGTATATGTTTATAATCTAATGTTTTAGAATTCTTTCTTTCTGTCGCTGCCAGTCGCGGTCTTTGTCAGCGGCGCGCTTGTCGTGCTGTTTCTTGCCTTTGGCGAGGCCCACATTGAGCTTTGCGCGACCTTTGTGCCAGTGCAGATCCAGTGGCACCAGCGCATAGCCCTTGCGCTCAACGGCTCCCGTCAAGCGGTCGAGTTCGTGGCGATGCAGCAGTAGTTTCCTCGAGCGCGTCGGATCGGCCTTGACGTGCGTTGCCGTCGTCTTCAGCGGCGAGAAATGAGCGCCAACCAGCCAGGCCTCGCCGCTTCGAAGGTTGACATAAGCTTCGGTCAGCTGCGCCCGGCCCTCACGCAGGCTCTTGGCCTCCCAGCCTTCCAGGGCCAGACCGGCCTCGAAGCTGTCCTCGATGAAGTAATCATGACGGGCCCGTCGGTTGACCGCTATGACTTTAGCGGGAGGCGATTTTGCTTTTTTCTTGCTCATGAATCTCTGGTTCGGTCTGGTCAGGGCGACCGGATTATAAGGGCAAAGCGTTGTCAGACTCCCGCATTTGTATGAGAATCGCTGCATACAACGCTGATTTGAGAAGAATAATGCTAAGTAATCAGGCAGGTGATGCTAAGCGAAAATCGCTGCACGGCCATTGGTCTTCCCGGATGGCGTTCGTTCTGGCGGTCACAGGTTCTGCGGTCGGCCTGGGCAATATCTGGAAGTTCCCGTATATCGCGGGGCAGAACGGTGGCGGCGCATTCGTCCTGGTTTATCTGGTGTGCGTGGTCGTCATTGGGATGCCGGTGATGATGTCGGAAATCCTCATTGGCCGCCGGGGACGCCGAAATCCCGTGGCCACAATGGAGCTTCTGGGCAAGGAGGAGGGCCACTCCGGCCACTGGCGCCTGGTAGGTAGCCTGGGCGTGCTGGCGGGAATCCTGATTCTTTCCTACTACAGCGTCATTGCCGGCTGGACGCTTGCCTACATTGTCAAGAGCGCGTCTGGCGTCTTCGTTGGCGCCAGCGCCGAGGCGGTCAGCGCGCAATTCAACAATTTTGTCGGCGACTGGAGGCTGATCGGCCTGTGCCACACATTGTTTATGGGCCTCGCGGTTTTCGTCGTGGCCCGCGGCGTCGAGCGAGGACTCGAACAAGCGGTACGCTTCATGGTTCCCGCTTTGCTGGTCCTGATGATCGTATTGCTGGGTTACTCGATAAACTCCGGCTACTTTGCTGAAGGTGCCGCGTTCATGTTCACGCCCGACTTCGACCGGCTGACCTGGAACAGCGTACTTGCGGCCCTCGGCCAGGCGTTCTTTACGTTGAGTATTGGCATGGGAGCCGTCATGGCGTACGGCGCGTATCTGCCGGAGGAGACCTCCATCACGGCTTCGTCAGCCGCTGTCGTATTTGCTGACACCATCATCGCGATTCTGGCGGGACTGGCAATTTTCCCGCTCGTGTTTGCGAACAACCTGGATCCTGCCGACGGTCCCGGCCTGGTCTTTGATACGTTGCCGCTCGCGTTTGGCCAGATGGCCGGCGGCGTGTTCTTCTCCACCATCTTCTTCGTGTTGCTTTCATTCGCGGCGTGGACGTCGGCCATCGGGCTGATGGAACCGGCCGTTGCCTGGATTGTCGAGAGATTCAGCAAGACACGCGCTCAGGCGACGGTAATGATAGGTATCACGATCTGGTTTATCGGATTGGGCTCCGTTTTGTCCTTCAATGTCCTGTCTGACGTGACCTTCCTCGCCGGTACGATTTTCGACAACGTCGACTACCTCACCAGCAACATCATGCTGCCGCTGGGTGGCATGCTGATCGTCATTTTCGCGGGCTGGGTCATGGCCCGCAATTCCACGGCCGATGAGCTGCACAGCTCGGGTCCCCTGTTCAGGGCTTGGCGACTGCTGGCCCGATTCGTGGCGCCGATCGGTATTCTGATCGTTCTGATAAACGCGGTCTTGTAGGCCGGGGTCAGGAGCGGATCGCCGCCGACTCGATGCGTTTGCCCGATCACCATGCGTAAAGTCAGTCGCAGTGCACTGGTGCCGTATTCTGCGGCACAGATGTATGCCCTGGTCAAAGATGTCGAGGCCTATCCGTCGTTCTTACCCTGGTGCAATGATGCCGAGGTGCATGTGCGGCGGCCGGACTATATCGAAGCGTCGATCGAGCTTCATCGCGGCGGCATAAGCAGGCGATTCCGCACGCGCAACGCGTTACAGGAAAACGCGTCGCTTGGTATCGAATTGCTCGGCGGCCCGTTTCGCCACCTGTCCGGCGGCTGGCAGTTTCAGCAGCTGGGAGATGCCGGCAGCAAGGTGACCCTCGACCTGGCGTTCGAGTTCGATAGTCGCACGATGGACATCATATTTGGCCGTTTTTTCGAGAATACGTGTAACTCTCTCGTAGATTCATTTACGCAGCGTGCCGCGCAAATGCACGCGGGCAGGTGCGAATAAAGTGGTGGAGATCCAGGTCGAGGTCGTGTTCGCGATGGCTGACAAGCAGCGCTTGATCCCTTTGTCGTTAGCGCGCGGCGCGACCGTGGCGGATGCGATTGCGGAGAGCGCGATTAATGAACAGTTTCCGGGCGCGAAGCTCGACGAGCTTGAGGCCGGGATCTGGGGACGCCCGGTGGAACGAGATCATGTTCTGTCCGACGGAGACCGCGTCGAGATTTATCGGGCCCTGGAAATCGACCCGAGAGAAGCGCGGCGGCAGCTTGCATCGTTGGGACAAACCATGGGGAAGACCCGGAAAGGCTAGAGGCGCGGGTCGAGTTCCTGGTCTTTGCGAATCTCGCTGACTCTGTCTTCCTCAAAGAAGATCGACACCCAACGTTTGTAAGTCGCGTCCTTACGGCCGATCTTGAGGTAATAAACATAGTCCCAGCGATTTTTGTGAAACGGGTCATCGATCATCGGTGTGCCCAGCAAGAAACGAATCTGGCTGCGCGTCATGCCGATCTCGACCTGGTCGAGATCCTCCTGCTTGATCAGGTTGCCCTGCGCAATGTTCGCCCGGTAGACGCAGCCGCCGGCCAGGACCAGTGACACGCACAGGAGAGCGAGAACTAGTGATTTACGGTTAACCATAGAGCCGGACTGCCAACTGGGTCATAATAGGCGCGCATCATACCTTGAATGAGATCGCACATGCAGCAACGACAGGAACTTCGCAAGGCCGGTCTCAAGATCACACTGCCGCGCCTGAAAATCCTCGAGATTCTCGAAGAAGCCAAGCTGCGCCATTTGAGTGCAGAGGACATTTACAAGGATCTGCTGCAGGCTGGCGAGGATATTGGATTGGCGACGGTCTATCGGGTTCTCACGCAGTTCGAGGCAGCCGGACTGGTGACTCGCCACAATTTCGAAGGCGGGCATTCCGTTTTCGAACTTGACGACGGTGAGCACCACGATCACATGGTCTGTGTCGAAACCGGCGACGTCATTGAATTCGTCAGCGAAGAAATCGAAAAATTGCAGCACGACATTGCCAAAAAGTATGGCTACGAGCTGATCGACCACAGCCTGGTGCTGTACGTGAAGCAAAAGGGCGACGGTACAGACTCGGACGACAGCTGAGTCAGGCCCGCTTCTTCGGAGCGCCAGCCAACATCTCGGCCGCATGCGCAAGTGTTTTACGGGTTATTTCCATGCCACCCAACATGCGGGCCAGTTCCTCCACGCGCTCGTCTTTGTCGAGGACGTGCAGCCGCGTGCGCGTAGACTTGCCGTCGCTGACTTTGCTGACGCGAAAGTGCCTGTCTGCGAGACTTGCGACCTGCGGCAAGTGTGTAACGCAAAGCACCTGGCGGCTCGCGCCCAGCTCCTGCAATCGTCGACCGACCATTTCCGCAACGCCGCCACCGACGCCGCTGTCTATCTCGTCAAAGACCATGGTGGGGATCGCGCTGCCATCGCTCGCAATGACCTGGATCGCAAGGCTCATGCGCGACAGCTCTCCACCCGATGCAATCCTGGCCAGAGGCTGTGCCGGCTGGCCGGGATTCGCGCTGATCAGAAAGTCGACTTCATCGAGCCCCCAGGAACGGGCCGAAGATGCGTCGAGCGCAGTCATTGACACCTCGAAAATGCCGCCCGGCATGCCAAGGCTCCTCATCGCGTCAGTAACTGCGGCAGCAAATGATGTGGCGGCTTTCTGCCTGCCTTTCGACAGTGCTTCGGCCTGCCTGAGGAATTCAGACCTCGTTGCCTCGAACTGCTGTTCAAGTTCTCGTCCGCGCTCTTCGGCGTGACTGAGTTCATCGTGTTCCTGCCGCAATTTTTCGGCCTGCGCATGAAGTTCTTCCGGGGCCACTCGGTGCTTACGCGCAATGCTCTGGATGGAATCAAGACGTTCCTCCACCCAGTCGCGGCGCCGCGGGTCCATGTCGATCGAATCGGCGTAGCGGCGTAATGAGTCAGCTGCCTCGGTGACCTGGATGCTCGCGCTGTTCAAAATTTCCAGCACGGGCGCGAGGCTATCGTCGTAGTCCAGCAGCGACTCGACGGCACGCACTGCGTCCGCAACAAGACCGTTGGCGTTGCCCGCGTCGTTTTCAAACAGGCTCTGCATTGCGCTACCGACGCCCTCGGCCAGACGACCGCTGTTTTGCAGCTTCTGCCGCTCGGCCCGGAGCTCATCGAGTTCGTCGGGCCCGAGCGCCAGCGCATCGAGTTCCTGTAACTGAAAGCTCAGGAGGTCGAGACGCGATGCTCGATCCGATTCGGCATCGGTCAATCTGCGCAGCTGATCCGACACGGACTGCCACGCCACGAAACTGGTTGCAACGACGTCGCGTTTATCGAGCAGCCCCCCAAAGTAATCGAGGAGATCGCGCTGGATCGATCGACGACCCAGCGACTGATGGAAATGTTGTCCGTGGATATCCAGCAGCAATTCACCCAGGCTTTTTAGTTGCGACAAGTTAACCGGGTTGCCGTTGATGAACGCGCGCGAGCGACCATCGGCATTGATGACGCGGCGCAGCAGGCACTCGTCGTCGCGGTCAAGGGCCTGCTCTTCGAGCCAGGCGCGCGCGGAACTCAGGCCGGAGACATCAAACTCGGCGGCGAATTCAGCTCGTTTGGCGCCGTCGCGCACCAGCTGCGCGCTGCCGCGCTCACCGAGGACGAGTCCCAGCGCATCAACCAATATGGATTTTCCGGCGCCGGTCTCACCTGTGAGCACGGTCATGCCGCCTTCGAACTCGATATCAATTCGGTCGATGATGGCAAAGTCACGTACCTGCAGGTTCAGCAGCATGTGATGCGTCCCGGAAATCAGTTAGCGCGATTGCGGCTGTCGCGCCCCCAAAACAGCTTGGAGCGCAGTATGCCGAAGAAATCGTAGCTGGGCGGGTGCACCAGTATGATTCGCTGAGCGGCCGCAGACACTACCAGGCGGTCCGTGGGTCGGATTTGGCCCATCGGAAACCCGTCAACGGTGATTTCCGCCAACGTGTCGTCTCGCTCGAGCAGTGTGACTTCGATCGCCTGTTCCGCGGAAATCACAAGCGGACGATCCGTCAGCGTATGCGGGCATATTGGTACAACCGCCACCGCGTTCAACTGCGGTTCTATGATGGGACCACCGCAGCTCAGTGCATACGCGGTCGAGCCGGTCGGTGTTGAGATAATCAGTCCGTCACCCGAATGCGTGTTCACATACTGCCCGGCGATCCGCGTTGAAAAATCCACCATCCGACCTGTTTCACTGCGCTGCAATACCACGTCGTTCAACGCAAACGCCGTGCGCTCCTCGCCCGAGTCCGTGTGCAAACGCGCCTGCAGCAGGATTCTGGAGTCGCGCGTGTAGTCGCCCTGCAGGACCTGGTCCACACTGTTAATCATCTCGTCCGGTGTCACATCGGCAAGGAAACCGAGGCGCCCGCGGTTGATCCCCAGGATTGGCGTACCAGATTCGCGGGCAAGTCGACTGGCATAAAGCATCGTGCCGTCGCCACCTATTGCAATGATCAGATCGGCGGCGGCGCAAAGATCGGCCTCCGGCATGCGCGTCACGTCCAGCTCCAGCTGGAGAGAGTCAGAAGCGAGGACGTTGATTCCGACTTTTGTCAAATACCGCGCCAGAAGCCGCATGGGTTCTGCAAGCCGCGAATCGTCGTGGCGGCCGAGTATTGCAATATTGGGAAATTGCGTGTTCATGCAGCGATTGTGGCAAACCCTTGACCGACCGCCAAGCCATTGCTAGCGTGTGATCGACACCCTATCACAGCGGACAGGCTGGGGATTTCCCCTGTTTCAAGCGAATGCCAGCAGAAGCAACTAAAGCAGTACCGAGCGATCGCGGACGGCACCTGCTGCGCGTCCTCATTCAGCGCTATATCCGCGACGGCCAGCCCGTGGGCTCGCGTACGCTGTCCAAGGACTCCGGGCTGGATCTAAGTCCCGCGACGATTCGCAACGTGATGTCGGACCTGGAGGAAATGGGCCTCGTGTCGGCGCCGCATACATCGGCGGGCCGAATACCGACAAGGAAGGGCTACCGTTTGTTCGTCGATACGCTGGTGCGCTATCGGCCACCCGGTGACAGTGCCATCAAAAGGATTCAGCAGAAGATCGAAGGGGAATTCGACAATCCTGGCGCATTGGTTTCAGTGGTATCGACCATGTTGTCTGAATTCACGAGCATGGCAGGCGTGGTTTCGGTCCCGAAAGCGTCGCAGGTGACGTTACGGCAGATCGAATTTTTGCCGCTTTCCGAAAACCGGGTGCTGGTCATTCTCGTTACCAACGATCGAGAAGTGCAAAACCGAATTCTTCACACGGACCGGAATTACAGCGCGTCCGAGCTGCAGCAGGCCCAGAACTATATTAATGAACACTATTCGGGCAAGGACCTGCAGTCGGTTCGGGAGCGCCTGCTGAAGGACCTGGACAAGACGCGGGACTTAATGAACCAGGCCATGCATGACATTATTGCCGCAGCGCATTCCGCAATGGACAGTGTTGCGCGTCCGGACGACGAGTATGTGGTCGCCGGCAAGACAAAATTGATAGAGTTCGCCGAGCTGTCCGATGTCGACACGCTGCGGCGATTGTTCGATGCATTCTCGCGCAAACACGTGATACTTGATCTGCTCGATCGCAGTATCAACGCTGACGGTGTTCAGGTATTTATCGGCGAGGAGTCCGGTTACGACATTTTTGGTGACTGCAGTGTCGTCACTGCGCCTTATCACGTTGACGAGGACACGATTGGCGTGCTCGGCGTCATCGGACCGACGCGCATGGCTTATGACCGCGTGGTGCCAATCGTCGACGTCACGGCGAGGCTGCTGGAGGCCGCTCTCAGCCACGGTCATTGAGGCATACGGCCAAAAATAATCCGCTGCGCTCTTGATATTTTTTTGCAGGCCCCCAGACTGCGAACGTTATTTCTGCGTCGGCCAGCGGTCGGACGCCCGCAGGTTTGATTTGGAGCACATCTTGATGAATGGACAGGCAGAACGCCCGGATACGGATTTGGAGGAAGAGATTTCCGAGGCGGAATCCGAGGTAGCCGCAACCGATGGTGAGGATTCCGGGGCGCCAGATCCCGAGGACGCACTCGCTGCAACCGAGGCCGAGGCGGCTGAAAACTGGGAGCGCTATCTCAGAGCAGCGGCCGAAGTCGAGAACGTGCGCAAGCGGGCGGCGCGTGATGTCGAGAAGGCGCGCAGGTTTGCGCTCGAGCGATTTGGCAAGGAGCTGCTGGTCGTCATAGATGGCCTCGAGATGGCACTGGCATCGTCGGACAACGCGACGGTCGAGAGCCTGCTCGAGGGCAGCGAGGCAACCCTGAAATTACTGGTCTCGACGTTGGAGCGTTTTGGCATCGAGGTCGTCGATCCCGAGGGCGAGCCTTTCGATCCCGAATGGCACGAGGCGATTAGCGTGCAGGCATCGGATAAGGTCGAGCCCGGTTCGGTTATCACCGTCCTGCAGAAGGGCTATTCGCTGAACGGCCGCCTGCTGCGACCGGCCATGGTGATCGTCTCGGCAGACTAGCCGGTTTTTGGCAAAAATGTGCGCAAAAGCGCTTGAAACAGGGGCTCACGGCCCCACCTAACACCCAGTTCAGACTTTTCGTATCGAATTTGGAGCAATAGAAGATGGGCAAAGTGATCGGTATCGACCTGGGTACCACTAACTCCTGCGTTGCAGTGATGGAGGGCGGTACACCCAAGGTAATCGAAAACAGCGAAGGGGACCGCACCACACCCTCGATCGTCGCATTCACGAAAGACGACCAGGTGCTGGTCGGGCAGTCCGCCAAACGGCAGGCCGTGACGAATCCCGAAAACACGCTATTTGCGATCAAGCGCCTGATCGGGCGTCGATTCGAAGACGACGTCGTGCAGCGCGATATCAAGATGGTTCCTTACACGATCGTCAAGGCGGACAACGGTGATGCATGGGTCGAAGCCGGTGGCAAGAAGATGGCGCCACCCGAGATTTCCGCTCGTGTACTGATGAAGATGAAGAAGACGGCTGAAGACTACCTCGGCGAAACTGTGACCGAGGCGGTGGTTACGGTGCCGGCTTATTTCAATGATTCGCAGCGCCAGGCGACCAAAGATGCCGGCAAGATTGCCGGTCTCGAAGTCAAACGCATTATCAATGAGCCGACGGCAGCAGCCCTTGCCTACGGCATGGACAAGAAGCGCGGTGACAAGAAAATCGCCGTTTTCGACCTTGGCGGCGGCACCTTCGATATTTCGATTATCGAGATTGCGGAAGTCGACGGTGAGCACCAGTTCGAAGTGCTGGCGACCAACGGCGACACATTCCTGGGCGGCGAGGACTTCGACATGCGCGTCATCGAGTACCTGACGCACGAGTTCCAGCGCGAGAGCGGTATGGATATCAGCGGCGATGCACGCGCCATGCAGCGGCTAAAGGAGGCTGCAGAAAAAGCAAAAATCGAGCTCAGCTCACAGCAGCAGACCGAGGTTAACCTGCCTTACATCACGGCAGATGCCAGTGGTCCCAAGCACCTGAACATCAAGCTGACGCGCGCCAAACTCGAGTCGCTCGTAGAGAAACTCATTGAACGCACTATCGGACCCTGCAAGATTGCGTTGAAGGATGCGGGGCTGAAGGTCAACGAGATTGACGACGTCATCCTGGTTGGCGGCCAGACGCGCATGCCCAAGGTTCAGGACGAGGTCCAGAATTTCTTCGGCAAAGAGCCGCGTCGCGATGTCAATCCTGACGAGGCCGTCGCTCTGGGCGCAGCCATCCAGGGTGGCGTACTGGCCGGCGATGTGAAGGATGTCCTTCTGCTCGACGTTACGCCGCTGTCGCTCGGTATCGAGACCCTTGGCGGTGTCATGACCAAGCTGATCGACAAGAACACGACGATTCCGGCCAACGCGGAGCAGGTATTTTCGACGGCTGATGACAACCAGACGGCTGTGACCATTCACGTTCTGCAGGGCGAGCGCGAGCGTGCATTGGATAACAAGTCACTCGGTCGTTTTGACCTGGCTGACATCCCGCCGGCACCACGCGGCTTGCCGCAGATCGAGGTGAAATTCGACATCGATGCAAACGGTATCTTGAACGTGTCTGCCAAGGACAAGGCGACAGGTAAGAGCCAGAATATCGTAATCAAGGCCTCCAGCGGCTTGTCGGAAGACGAGATCGAGAAGATGGTTGCCGATGCCGAGAGCCACGCGGAAGAAGATCGGAAGTTCCGCGAACTCGTCGATGTCCGCAATCAGGCGGACGGGTTGATTCATGCCGCAGAGAAGACGCTGAGCGAACTCGGTGAGAAAGCCAGCGCGGAAGAGCGGCAGGCTGTCGAAAATGCGGTAGCGGATCTGAAGACGGCGCTCGAAGGTGACGACAAAGGCGTCATCGAGAAGAAGACGGCGGCGCTCGGCGAAGCCTCCGGCGGACTTGCCGAGAAGCTCTATGCCGAACAGGCGGCCGAGGGCGCCGGTGGCGAAGGGGGAGCTTCGGCGTCGGATGACGATGTCGTCGACGCGGAATTCGAGGAAGTCGACAAGGATGATGCGTCGAAGTCCTAGTAAGCTGACGCAGTCGGGATAATGTCCGGGCGCCCCACGGGGCGCCCGAACTCTAGGGAATCATGGCGAAACGCGACTACTACGAAGTATTGGGGGTCTCGAAATCAGCATCGGCTGACGAGATTAAAAAGGCCTATCGACGCCTTGCCATGAAACATCATCCCGACCGCAACAAGGATGGCGACGGCTCCGAAGAACGCTTCAAGGAAGCCAAGGAAGCCTACGAAGTATTGAAAGACGCGGACAAGCGGTCCGCTTATGACCGGTTCGGACACGATGGACTGCGAGGCGGTCGCGGGGGTCCGGGTGGGTTTGGGGCCGAAGGCTTCAGCGACATTTTCGGCGATGTCTTCGGCGACATCTTCGGCGGCGCCGGGCGTCGCGGGGGCGGCCCGCAGGTGTTTCGAGGTGCCGACCTCGGCTACGAGCTGAAGCTGGATCTCGAGAACGCGGTCGCGGGCGACGACGTCACGATCGATGTGCCCACCCAGGTCGTCTGCGATAGCTGCAGTGGCAGCGGCGCCAAGAAAGGCAGCGATCCGATCCAGTGTTCGACCTGCCGCGGTGTTGGTCAGGTCCGTATGCAGCAGGGTTTCTTCTCGATTCAGCAGACCTGTCCCGCGTGCAAGGGCGCAGGCACGACGATCGCGGATCCCTGCGATGAGTGCCACGGCCGGGGACGTGTTCGCAAGACGCGAACACTCGCCGTCAAAGTGCCGCCTGGCGTCGATGATGGCGATCGCATCCGGCTCTCCGGTGAGGGTGAGGCGGGACGTAACGGCGGACCACCAGGCGACCTGTACGTCGAAATCCGGGTCAACCCACACAGAATCTTCGAACGCGATGGCTCCAACCTGTCGTGTGAGGTGCCGGTCAGTATCGCCACGGCAGCGTTGGGCGGTGAGGTCGAGCTGCCGACTCTGGATGGACACGTTGCGCTCAAGATCCCGGCCGGCACGCAGTCCGGCAAGGTTTTCCGGCTGCGCGGCAAAGGAGTCCGGACCGTTCGAGATGCGCGGCAGGGCGATTTGTTCGCCCAGGTCGCCGTGGAGACGCCCGTTCACCTGACGGCCGAACAAAAAGACCTGCTGGAGCGATTCGAAGCCTCGCTGCAGACAGGCGGCGACAAACACAGCCCCCGGGCCGAGGGCTGGCTGGACACCGTGAAGCGCTTCTTCGAGCGCATTAGCTAGAGGCAGCGCAGCCATCGAAGCGATAAGAATAGGCATCGCCGGCGCTGGGCGCATGGGCCAGGCTGTTGCGGCCAGTGTTGAACAACAGCAGGACCTTCTGCTGGCCGGCATCTGGACGCGAGAGGGAGACCTCGATGCCGTCGTCGAGGCGGCAGATGTCGTCATCGATTTCAGTCTGCCCGACGGGACGGTCGCGGTTCTTGATGCCGTCGTTCGCCACGACAAACCGCTAGTCTGTGGTGTCAGCGGCCTGAACGACGCTCAAATCGCGCAGCTGGAGCGAGCCGCCGCCCGGATTCCTGTCGTCTTCGACCGCAACATGAGCATCGGTATTGCTGTCCTGGAGCACGCCGTTCGCCACGCCGCCGCTTCGCTCGGCCCGGAATTCGATGTCGAAATATTCGAAACCCATCATATTCACAAGAAGGATGCCCCGTCGGGCACCGCGCTCAAGCTGGGCGAGGCCGTCGCGGCGGCGCGGGGCGAGGACGGAACGGGAACCGTGCGTTTCAAGGCCGAACGCCGCGGCGACGTTCCCGGCGACCACGAGGTGGTCATGCGTTCCCCGACTGAGCGGCTGACGTTTGCACACAGCGTTACGACGCGCCAGGTGTTTGCGGATGGCGCGCTCAGGGCTGCGCGCTGGATAGTCGGGCGGACGGCCGGCCTTTATGACATGCGTGAGGTATTGTTCGGCAAATGAGCGGCGCCCTCGATCAGGCGCAAAAAAAAGCGCCCTGACGCTGGCGCACGCAGTTCGCGTTCAGTAAACTACGCCGGATCGCTGGGCGGTCAGCGAAGTCGTAAGCGGAAGGCAACGTCCTTCCGCTTTTGTGCATCTGAAACGGACGCAGGCTGTAACGACCCGTAAGGAAGATGCGGCAGATACGCTGATCCGCGTGTGATCTGTTTTCGTTCTTCTATTGAGGGTCACAGTTGAGGACGCCTGCGATACTCGCACTTCAGGATGGCACCGTTTTTCACGGTTCCTCGATTGGCGCGGATGGCCGGACCATCGGCGAGGTCGTATTCAATACAGCAATGACCGGGTACCAGGAAATCCTGACGGACCCGTCGTATTGCCGCCAGATCGTTACTCTGACCTATCCGCATATCGGTAACACGGGCGCGAACAGCGACGACATGGAGTCGTCGAAGATCCACGCCTCGGGGCTGATTATTCGCGACAGTACAATGATCACGAGCAGCTGGCGCGCGGAGCGCTCTTTCAGCGAATTTCTTAAGCTGGCTGGCGCGGTCGCGATAGCCGATATCGATACGCGCAGGCTCACTCGCATCATTCGTGAGAAGGGCGCGCAATCGGGCTGCATCATGACGGGCGATCAGACCGCGGAAACTGCCATTGAACACGCGAACAAGTTTCCTGGCATCGCCGGTATGGATCTCGCGAAATTCGTGACCACGGATTGTTCATACCAATGGTGTCATGGCTCAACTTTCGGCCGTAAGCCCCGCATAATGACCCGCCGCGTCGCGCCTTATCATGTCGTTGCCTACGATTTCGGGATCAAACGCAACATTCTGCGCCTGTTGAGCGATCTTGACTGTCGCATGACGGTCGTTCCGGCGACCATGTCGGCCGAGGAGGCCATGGCGCTGCAGCCCGACGGCATTTTCCTGTCCAACGGGCCGGGTGATCCCGAACCATGTGACTACGCGATTGCTGCAATCGGGTCGTTCCTGGACCAGGGGCTGCCGATATTCGGCATCTGCCTCGGCCACCAGCTGCTGGCGCTCGCTGCCGGGGCGAATACCGAGAAGATGAAATTCGGGCACCACGGCGCCAATCATCCGGTGCAGGACCTGGCGACTGGCAAGGTCATGATCACCAGCCAGAACCACGGTTTTGCCGTTGACGAATCCACTTTGCCCGACAATGTCCAGGCGACCCACCGCTCGTTGTTCGACGGCACGCTGCAGGGCATTGCACTGAAGGACAAACCTGCCTTCAGTTTCCAGGGGCATCCCGAAGCCAGCCCGGGTCCGCACGATCTCGTAGAGTTGTTCGAGCATTTTATCCGGCTAATGGACGCCCAGAAGCGCAGCGGCCTGAAAGCCATGCTCTCAACATGAAAAGTCAATAAAAACATCGAACTATCGAATATAATTAATGTACTTTATTACTATCGCTACAGACCCGTGCCATGCCCAAACGCACTGACATAGAGAGCATCCTGATAATCGGCGCCGGACCGATCGTCATTGGCCAGGCCTGTGAATTCGACTACTCCGGCACGCAGGCGTGCAAGGCGCTGCGCGAAGAGGGTTTTCGCGTCATTCTCGTGAATTCGAACCCGGCGACGATCATGACGGATCCGGACATGGCGGATGCCGTGTACATCGAGCCGGTGCACTGGGCGGTTGTGGAACGGATTATCGCCAAGGAACGGCCGGATGCGCTGCTGCCGACTATGGGCGGTCAGACGGCGCTGAACTGCGCCCTGGACCTGGTCCGGGAGGGCGTCCTGGAAAAGTACAAGGTCGAACTGATCGCAGCCTCTCGCGAGGCGATCGATATGGCCGAGGATCGCGACCTGTTCCGCCGGGCCATGGCCGAGATAGGCCTCGAGGTACCGAAAGCAGACATTGCGCATTCGCTCGAGGAGGCGCTCGAGAAGCAGCCCACGGTCGGTTTTCCGACCATAATCCGGCCGTCGTTCACGATGGGCGGCAGCGGCGGCGGAATCGCCTATAACCGCGAGGAGTTCGAGCACATCGTCACACACGGGCTCGAGATGTCGCCGACAACCGAGGTGTTGCTCGAAGAGTCCGTGATCGGCTGGAAAGAGTTCGAGATGGAGGTCGTTCGCGACCGCAATGACAACTGCATCATCGTCTGCTCGATCGAGAATCTCGACCCGATGGGCGTGCACACGGGCGATTCGATTACTGTCGCCCCGGCGCAGACATTGACGGACAAGGAGTATCAGCGCTTGCGCGATGCATCCATCGATGTGTTGCGGAAGATCGGCGTCGATACGGGCGGTTCGAACGTACAGTTCGCCGTTTGTCCGGATACGGGCCGGGTCCTGATTATCGAAATGAATCCCCGGGTGTCGCGGTCATCGGCGCTGGCGTCGAAAGCGACGGGATTCCCGATCGCCAAGGTCGCGGCCAAGCTCGCCATCGGTTATACGCTGGACGAACTCAAGAATGAGATCACGGGCGGCGCCACGCCGGCCTCCTTCGAGCCCGCAATCGACTACGTCGTAACAAAAATTCCGCGGTTCACGTTCGAGAAGTTCCCGGGAGCCAACGAGCGTCTGACGACGCAGATGAAATCAGTCGGCGAAGTGATGGCCATAGGCCGAAATTTCCAGGAATCCCTGCAGAAAGCACTGCGCGGGCTCGAGACCGGAACGACCGGGCTTAACGAGATATGCGGCCCGATCGTGAGCGATGTGGACCGCGACAATCTGCGCCAGGAGCTTCGCATGCCGGGGCCGAATCGCCTGCTGTATGTCGGTGACGCGCTGCGACACGGCTATTCCTACGAGGATGTGGCCGAGGTTACCGGTATCGATCCCTGGTTTGTCGTGCAGATTGCCGATCTCGTGAATACTGAATTCGAAATTCGCGAAGCCGGGCTGGCGGGTCTCGACAAGCAGAAAATGCGCTCGATAAAGCGCCAGGGTTTTGCCGATGCCCGCGTCGCTGAGCTGCTCGGGGTCGCAGAAACGGCTGTGCGCGAGCGGCGCCTGGATCTGGGGATACGACCGGTTTACAAGCGCGTCGATACCTGCGCCGCGGAATTTGCCACGACCACGGCCTACCTGTATTCGACCTACGAGGAGGAGTGCGAGGCAGATCCCACGGAGAGACCCAAGATCATGATCCTTGGCGGCGGACCCAATCGAATCGGGCAGGGCATCGAGTTCGACTATTGCTGCGTGCACGCGGCGCTCGCACTCAAGGAAGTCGGCTACGAAACGATCATGGTGAACTGCAATCCGGAGACCGTATCGACGGATTACGACACTTCTGACCGGCTGTATTTCGAGTCGCTGACGTTCGAAGACGTCATGGAGATTATCGATAAGGAAAAACCCAAAGGCGTGATCGTGCAATACGGCGGCCAGACGCCGCTGAAGCTAGCCCGTGCGCTGGAAGCGGCGGGCGCGCCCATCATCGGTACGTCGCCAGATTCGATCGACCTCGCCGAGGACCGGGAGCGTTTTCAGAAGCTCGTCGAGGGCCTCGGTCTGAGACAGCCGCCGAACCGCACGGCGCGCAGTAAAGAGGAGGCCCTGTCAATGGGGCCCGACGTCGGCTATCCGCTGATTGTGCGACCGTCCTACGTGCTTGGCGGCCGGGCCATGGAAATTGTGCACAGCGACGAGGATCTTGCCGGGTACATGGACGCGGCGATCAATGTCTCCAACGACAGCCCCGTGCTTCTTGACCGCTTCCTGGACCTCGCGACGGAAGTCGATGTCGACTGCATAAGCGACGGTGAACGTGTCTTGATCGGCGGCATCATGGAACACATTGAGCAGGCCGGCGTGCACTCCGGTGACTCGGGCTGCTCGCTGCCGCCGTTCAGCATGTCGCTGGAAATCCAGAAGGAACTGGAGAAGCAGGTCGTGAAACTCGCGAAAGAACTGAAGGTGCTGGGCCTGATGAACACGCAGTTTGCGATCCAGGGTGATGCCGTTTATCTGCTCGAAGTCAATCCGCGCGCATCCCGCACGGCCCCCTTTGTTTCCAAGGCCACCGGCGTGCCTCTCGCCAAGATTGCCGCAAAGGTCATGGTTGGGGAGTCCCTGGCGAAACAGGGATACGTGGATCAGCGGCATCCGGAATATTTCTCGGTCAAGGAATCTGTATTTCCGTTCATCAAGTTCCAGGGCAGCGATCCCATACTCGGCCCGGAAATGAAATCGACGGGTGAGGTCATGGGCGTCGGCCGAAGCTTTGGTGAGGCGTATGCCAAGGCGCAGCTGGCATCAGGCGTCGTGCTGCCGCGACAGGGTGCCGCGTTGATTAGTGTACGCGAACGAGACAAAGCCGGTGCTGTCGAACTCGGCAAGCTATTGAGCGCGATGGGCTTCGACATCGTCGCCACACACGGCACGGCCAGGAGCCTGGCAAGTGCTGGTGTATCATGCCGCCGCGCGAACAAGGTCCGTGAAGGGCGCCCGCATATTGTGGACATGATAAAGAACGGTGAAATCGATTTGATTGTGAATACGACGGAAGGCAAGCAGGCGATCAACGAGTCGGTATCCATCCGCGCCGAAGCCGTTCGCAAAGGCGTCACGTATTACACAACCCTGGGCGCCGCTGTCGCAACGTGCCGGGCAATCGAGCATCTTGATGATGGCGACGTGAACCGATTACAGGATTTACACGGCGAGGTGCTCGCATGAGTAAAGTTCCTATGACGGTACGTGGCCATGAGCTGTTGCTGGATGAAATCAAGAAACTCAAGAGCGTTGATCGTCCGGCAGTTATCAAGGCGATCGCGGAAGCTCGCGCGCACGGCGACCTAAAGGAAAATGCCGAATACCATGCCGCGAAGGACCAGCAAGGATTCATTGAAGCGCGCATCAAGGAAATTGAAGGCAAACTGTCGCATGTGCAGGTGATTGACGTCACGGCTATCGACGCGCGCGGCAAGATCGTTTTCGGCTCGACGGTTGTGCTTATTGACGAGGAAACCGGCAAGGAGATTACATACAGAATTGTCGGCGACGACGAGGCCGATATTAAAAACGGTTTGATTTCCTATACGTCACCAATTGCCCGCGCAATGATCAGTAAGAACGAAGGTGACGTCATTGAATTTCAGGCGCCGGACGGCGATAAATCCTATGAAGTGCTCGAGGTTCGCTACGAGTAGTCGGCCAAGGACGGTCTATTTGGAAGGCAAACGTATTCGCTTTTCGGCTTTCTTCTTCAGGTTTGGTCGATATACAAGGGCGACATTGCCGGTACGCTGAATCAAAATAGCTGAACTAAGCGAACACAGTTTCTCGATAATGTCATCACGAGCCTTCCGATCACCAACGCGCACACGCACTTTTATCAGCTCATGGTGGTCGAGCGTCGACTCATATTCAGCCAGCAGTGATTCACTGAGCCCGGCGTCGCCGACCATAATCAGGGGTTTTAGCGCGTGGCCGCGGCCGCGCAGAAATTTCTTGTTGGCTTCACTGAGTTTCATGCCTGCGAAGTTTAGCAGTGCGCCGGTGCTGATTCCCATCTCGGCAGGCAGTCCGCGATGAGTAATCCGCGGGGCTCCGGGCGCAGCTGGCGGGACCGCCAGGAACGAGACGCATACGTGCAGAGGGCACGGCGTGAGGGGTGGCGTTCGCGTGCCGTGTTCAAGCTGGAGCAGATCGACCAGAAGGAGCGGCTGCTGCGGCCTGACATGGTGTGTGTGGATCTCGGTTCCGCGCCCGGCGGGTGGAGCCAGTACGTCAGCAATAGGCTCAATGGCCGCGTGCGGATTGTCGCCGTGGATCTCCTGCCGATGGATCCGCTGCCGGCCGTCGAGTTCATTCAGGGTGATTTCGAGGACGATGCAGTTTTCAGACGCGTGCTGGACGCGATCGGTAAAGCGGGTGCAGACCTTGTAATGAGCGATCTGGCCCCCAATATAAGCGGCTCAAGGGCGGTCGATCAGCCGCGCAGCATGGCCCTGGCGGAACTCGCGCTGGATATCGCACGTCGCGTCCTGAAGCCCAAAGGGAGCTTTGTCTGCAAAGCCTTTCAGGGCGAGGGCTTCGATGCGTTTGTGGTCGATGCGCGGCGCTCCTTCGAGCGGGTCCGGGTCATGAAACCCAAGGCCTCGAGGGCCGGCAGTCGTGAGGTGTACTTGGTAGCGAGGAACTACCGATTGTAGTAGTGTCAAACAATCCTAGCGTGCCATGATTGCCTCGGTCCTGGCGCGTATTCTGCACGGAATCCGAATGTGAATGATTTAACGAAAAACATACTTGTCTTCATCGTCATCATCGTCGTCTTACTGTCGGTGGTGCAGGGCCTGTCGGGCGTCAGCGGAGGGCAGCCGCAGAAGAAGGACTATTCGGAATTCCTGGCGCAGGTACGGTCAGGACAGGTAGCGATCGCCGTCATCGACGAAGACCAGATTCGCTTCGGCAAGACCGAACCGCTGCAGTTTTATACGGTCAGCCCCGAAACCGACAACAATACTTTGATCGGCCTGCTTGACAAGAACGGCGTCAGGTTCACGGCCGCGGACAAGAAACAGCAGAGCCTTATCGGCCAGCTGTTGATCAGTTCTTTCCCGATCCTGCTGCTGATCGGCGTGTGGATCTACTTCATGCGCCAGATGCAGGGCGGCGGTGGCGGCCGGGGAGCCATGTCTTTCGGCAAGAGCAAGGCGCGGCTGCTGGGCGAAGACCAGGTTGGCATAACCTTTGCCGATGTTGCGGGAATCGACGAAGCGAAGGCAGAAGTCGCCGAGATCGTCGAGTTTCTCAAAGACCCGAGCAAGTTCCAGCGCCTGGGTGGAAAGATCCCGAAGGGTGTGCTGATGGTGGGCCCGCCGGGCACCGGCAAGACATTGCTGGCGAAAGCGATCGCGGGCGAGGCCAAGGTGCCGTTCTTTACGATTTCGGGCTCCGATTTCGTCGAGATGTTTGTCGGTGTGGGTGCCTCGCGTGTCCGCGACATGTTTGATCAGGCGAAGAAGCAGGCGCCGTGCATCATCTTTATCGATGAGCTCGATGCCGTCGGCCGTCATCGTGGCGCCGGGCTGGGTGGCGGCCACGACGAACGCGAGCAGACGCTGAATCAGATGCTCGTCGAAATGGATGGCTTCGAGGGAACAGAGGGCGTCATCGTCATCGCCGCAACCAACCGCCCGGATGTTCTGGATCCGGCGCTGTTGCGCCCGGGTCGATTCGATCGTCAGGTGGTCGTGCCGTTGCCGGATGTCCGCGGCCGAGAGCTGATCCTGCGAGTGCATATGCGCAAAGTGCCGCTGAGCGACGACGTGCGTCCCGGCGTGATCGCCCGAGGCACGCCCGGATTCTCCGGCGCCGATCTCGCAAACCTTGTTAACGAGGCGGCGCTGTTTGCTGCACGCTCGAACAAGCGCGTGGTCAGCATGGACGAATTCGAGAAGGCCAAGGACAAGATCATGATGGGTGCGGAGCGTCGCTCGATGGTCATGAGTGAGAAAGAGAAGCTCAATACCGCCTACCATGAAGCTGGCCACGCCATTATCGGCTACCTTGTGCCCGAGCATGATCCCGTTTACAAAGTGACCATTATTCCGCGTGGCAGGGCGCTGGGCGTAACGATGTATCTTCCGGAGGAGGATCGATACAGCATGTCACGACAGCGACTCGAGAGCAGTATCTCGAGCCTTTTTGGCGGGCGTATAGCCGAGGAAATGGTCAACGGCGCCGACGGCGTGACCACGGGTGCGTCGAACGATATTGAGCGTGCCACCGAAATCGCACGCAACATGGTTACCAAATGGGGACTGTCCGAGCGTCTCGGCCCACTGACCTACAGCGAAGATGATGGAGAGGTTTTCCTCGGCCGCTCGGTGACACAGCATAAGCAGGTGTCCGACGATACGGCGCACGCAATCGATGAAGAGGTGAGGCGCATCATCGATACCAACTATGAGCGTGCAAAGAACCTGCTCAATGAGAACATCGAGAAACTGCACTTGATGGCGAAGGCGCTCGTCAAGTACGAGACGCTCGGCGAGTCGCAAATCAAAGACATCATGGAAGGCCGGGAGCCACAGCCGCCGGAAGACTGGGATGACACGATCGAGCCGACGACTCCTGACGGAGGCTCGGCAACCGCCGAAGCGGGTTCCACCGGTGCAATCGGTGGTCCAGCGAGCGAACACTAGCTCCTCGCACGGACATCCTGCGAGGACCGGCCGGCCCGTGTCAGGCCTTTACGAGACGAACATGCTGCGGCTGGGTGCTCTGAACATCCGGACTCCCGCCGTTATGGGTATTCTCAACGTAACGCCGGATTCATTCTCCGATGGCGGTCGATTCGACAATCCACACAGAGCGCTGCGGCGGGCCGCCAAAATGGCCGAGGCGGGTGCCGCGATCATCGATATCGGCGGAGAGTCAACGCGTCCGGGCGCTGAGAACGTCAGCGAGCAGCAAGAGCTTGACCGCGTAGTGCCGATGATTGAATCGCTGCGATCGGTCACGGACGTGCCAATTTCGGTCGATACCAGCAAACCCGGCGTCATGCGTGCGGCGGTCGCGGCCGGCGCGTCCATGATCAATGACGTCGGTTCATTGCGGGCTGACGGGGCGCTCGCGGCGGCTGCAGAGCTCGGCGTAGCCGTATGCCTGATGCACATGCGGGGTGAACCGCGAACGATGCAGGATGACCCACAGTACGATGATGTGGTGGCTGAAGTTGCGTCGTTCCTGGAGTCCCGCATCGAAGCTTGTGTTGCCGCGGGAATCAGCGAAGAGCTTATTGCCATAGATCCAGGCTTTGGCTTTGGAAAGACTCGAGATCACAATATCGAGTTACTCGCAAATCTGCGACAATTGCGGGTACGGGAACGGCCGCTGCTCGTGGGAGTCTCGAGAAAGTCGACGTTGGGTGAGTTGACCGGGCGAGCTGTCGACGAGCGCATGCCGGCCAGTATCGCGGCCGCGGTTATCGCGGTGCTGCAGGGTGCCGACATAATCCGGGCGCACGATGTCCAGGAGACTGTCGACGCATTGAAGGTTGTGCAAGCGGTCAGGAAAAAGGGCAGGAAGCTATGAGCAAGAAGTATTTTGGCACCGACGGGGTTCGTGGCACGGTCGGCGACGATCCGATGACCGCTGATTTTGCGATGCGCCTCGCCAGCGCGGCGGCGCAGGTGCTGGTGCCAGCCGGCGGTACCGTCGTGATCGGCAAGGACACGCGCCTGTCGGGTTACATGTTTGAATCGGCGCTCGAGGCGGGCTTCGTTGCCGCGGGTGCAGATGTGCTGTTGCTCGGACCGCTGCCAACTCCGGGCATTGCGCGACTGACCCAGGAATTCAATGCGGATCTCGGCGTTGTAATCAGCGCCTCGCACAATCCATACGTTGACAACGGGATAAAGTTTTTTGATCGCTCCGGGTCAAAACTGACCGATGATATCGAGCACAAGATCGAGGAGCAGCTGAAAAACCGTGCGATCACGCTCGAATCTCAGGCACTGGGCAAAGCCAAACGCATTGACACGGCGCGGGTTCGCTACCAGGAATTCTGTATATCCAGCATGCCCGAAGGATTGGATCTCGGCGGCCTCAAAATTGTTTTTGACGGCGCGAACGGAGCCGGCTACAAGGTCGGACCGCGGGCGCTCGCGGCCCTCGACGCCGAGGTTATTCCCATTGGCTGTTCACCGAATGGCAGAAACATCAATGACGGTTGTGGCTCGATGGCGCCGGAATTGCTGCAGCTGACGGTACCGGCGGTTCGTGCCCACGTCGGTATTGCGCTCGACGGTGATGGTGATCGACTCGTCATGGTCGACGAAAATGGCAATCTGGTTGACGGCGACCAGCTGCTGTACGTGCTTGCAACGGCTCGACACAGGAAGGGCGAGCTCAAGGGTCCGGTCGTTGGCACGGTCATGAGTAATCTCGGACTTGAGCGCGCGCTTAAATCCCTGGCAATCGAGTTCCGGCGGGCCAGCGTTGGCGACCGTTACGTGCTCGAGGCTCTCAAAGACAGTGGCGGCGTTTTGGGGGGCGAGACGTCCGGACACATGCTGGTGCTGGACAAGACCACGACCGGCGACGGGCTAATCTGCGCGCTGCAGATTCTCGCCGTCATGCAGGACACCGGCAAGCCTCTGTCCGACCTCGTCGCGGGCATGCCAAAGTATCCTCAGACCATGGTCAACGTCCGCACCGATCGTCGCATGGACCCGGGGCAGTCAATCGAGATCCAGGACGCGGTCGCCGCCGCGGAGGGCGAGCTGGCCGATAAAGGACGCGTCGTGCTGCGCGCCTCGGGCACGGAATCGGTGATTCGCGTGATGGTAGAGGGCGAAGACGGAGAGCAGGTCGTCTCGCTGGCGAACCGCCTGGCCTCGGTTGTCGCCGCAGCGTCGACCTGATCGAGGACTTCGCGCGTTGATTTGCCGGTACAGCCCCGGTATCCTTGCGCGCCATTTAAGCCGCTGGAAACAGACGAATGCGTGAATTCCTGATTGCCGGAAACTGGAAAATGAACGGCAGCAGCGCGGCCAACGAAGCGTTGGTGGCAGGGATCCTCGCCGGCGTGCCGGGCGGCAGTGGTTTCGGTCTGCTGGTTTGCCCGCCATACCCTTACGTAGCCGCCGTCGCGGCGCAGCTGGCAGGGTCTGTGGTCAAAGTGGGGGCGCAGAACGTGTCGGAGCACGAATCGGGGGCGTACACGGGCGAAGTTGCGCCGGGTATGCTGGCCGACATCGGCTGCGAGTATGTCATCGTCGGTCACTCCGAGCGGCGCGCACTGTACGGCGAATCGAGCTTCCAGGTGGCGGCGAAATTCCAGGCAGCCCAGGCGGCAGGACTCGTGCCGATCCTGTGCGTCGGCGAGACACTCGAAGAGCGTGAAGCCGGTTCGACCGAGAGCGTTGTCGACTATCAGCTGGGTGCTGTGCTTGACGCGGCCGGCATCGGGGCTTTTGCAAATGCGGTCATTGCGTATGAGCCGGTCTGGGCTATCGGTACGGGAAAAACGGCGAGTCCTGAGCAGGCGCAGGACGTGCACAAGCACATACGCGCGCAGCTTCGAGGCAAGGACGCCGGTATCGCGGACCAGGTCCGCATTTTGTATGGCGGCAGCATGAAAGGCGAAAACGCGGCGGGTCTCCTGGCGATGCCCGATATCGACGGCGGACTGATCGGTGGCGCGTCACTGAAAGCGAAGGACTTCCTGGCGATTGCCGAAGCGGCCGCCCAGAGTTAGCAGATTTATCGAGGACCAAATGGACACGATACAAAAAGTTGTTTTGATAACGCATACGCTGATCGCGCTCCTGATCATCGTGCTCGTGCTGTTGCAGCGCGGCAAAGGCGCGGACGCCGGCGCGGCATTCGGTGCCGGTGCGTCCGGTACCGTATTCGGAGCGCGGGGTTCGAGCAGCTTCTTTTCTCGCGCGACAGCCGTCTGTGCGACCTTATTTTTTGTCAGCAGCCTGACGCTGGCATACCTGAGCAGTCAGGGCTCTGCCCAACCCTCGAGCCTCCTTGAAGATGCGCCGATTGTCGAGGTACAGCCCGAAAACCTGCCCGAGCTGAGCGAAGAGATGCCGGTCTCGGATCTGCCGTCACTGGAACCGACCGAAGATCCGCTTGATTTGCCGTCGCTGGAGGAAGAACCTAAAGCACCGGTTCAGGACTAATACAGAGAACAGGCTCTGGTGGTGGAATTGGTAGACACGCTGTCTTGAGGGGGCAGTGGCGCAAGCCGTGCGAGTTCGAGTCTCGCCCAGAGCACCAAACCGAAACGGGCCTGCTGCGGTCACCGCAACAGCAGGCCTTTTTTTTGTGCGAGCAACAGAGCGACCGGGCCCGAATAACGTAACAATTCAAATATTGGCTGTATTCGGGGCTTGAGACACTGATACAATCGCGCGCTAAATGAAGCGAGAATTGAGCCGCCGGACACGCGGGCGAAAATGCTACAAGAATACCTTCCAATCCTGATTTTCCTCGGCATCGCTACAGGAATTGGCGTGCTTCTGCTGTTGCTCGGTTTTCTGATCGGTCAGGGTCAGAAAGACGCAGAGAAACTCTCGCCGTACGAGTGCGGTTTCGAGGCCTTCGACGATTCGCACATGAAATTTGACGTTCGCTATTACCTCGTCGCCATACTGTTCATTATTTTCGATCTCGAGATCGCCTTCCTGTTTCCATGGGCTGTTTCGCTTGATGCGGTTGGCAAATTTGGCCTGCTTTCAATGGCCTTGTTCCTGGCCATTCTTGTCGTCGGTTTCATTTATGAATGGAAGAAAGGGGCGCTCGAGTGGGACTAGCCGAGACAGGGACGGCAACTCAAGACACCCGCGATGCCGAGGTTGCCGGAGGGAGCCTGCAGGAAAAAGGATTTGTTGTTACCAGCGTCGACGCCGTTATGAACTGGGCGCGAACCGGTTCCTTGTGGCCCATGACTTTCGGGCTGGCCTGCTGCGCCGTCGAGATGATGCAGGCAGGTGCCGCGCGCTACGATCTCGATCGATTCGGCATCATATTCCGGCCCAGCCCGCGCCAGTCTGATTGCATGATCGTCGCCGGCACGCTAACGAACAAAATGGCGCCACCCTTACGCAAAGTCTATGACCAGATGCCGGAGCCGCGCTGGGTCGTGTCGATGGGATCGTGCGCGAACGGTGGAGGCTACTACCACTATTCTTATTCCGTCGTCAGGGGGTGCGATCGCATCGTACCGGTTGATGTTTACGTGCCCGGCTGTCCACCGACGGCAGAGGCCCTGATATACGGCCTGATCCAGTTGCAGAACAAGATACGCCGCACCAGCACCATAGCCAGGTAAGCTGCGGAAAAAATGGCAATAGGATGATTCAGCCTTACGAGAAATTGGCGAGCAAAATCGACGCGCGCTTCGGCGGGCAATTGCGCCGCGTGCCATCAACCTGTGGTGAGCTGACCTACGAACTCGACAAGGAGAACCTGATCGAGATTGCCACCGCGCTTAGAAACGAAGCGGACTTTGGCTTTGAAATGCTCATCGATGTTTGCGGCGTCGATTACCTGAAATACGGTAGCGACGAGTGGAAGACCAACGAGGCAACGGATTCGGGTTTCAGTCGCGGCGTCGAGCTCGAGCCTGTCATTCTCGATGAAGCCGACGAGTTCGATCCACGGCGCTTCGCGGTGGTCTACCATCTGCTGTCGCTGCATCATAATTTTCGGGTGCGTCTGCGGGTTTTCACGGGTACCAGCAATCCGCCGATAATCAAGTCGGTCGTCGATATATGGAATGGCGCCAACTGGTTCGAACGTGAAGTGTTCGACCTGTTCGGCGTGCTCTTCGAGGGTCACCCGGACCTGCGCCGCATCCTGACCGACTACGGATTCATCGGCCACCCGTTTCGCAAGGACTTTCCGCTCATCGGCAATGTCGAAGTGAGCTACGACGCCGACGAAGGCCGGGTTGTCTACAAGCCGGTCAGCATTGAACCGCGAACTCTCGTACCGCGCGTCATTCGCGACGACAATCGATATTCAGCCGACCTCAAGGATGCGAAAGATGGCTGAAATCCAGAGTTACACGATGAACTTCGGGCCGCAGCATCCGGCAGCGCACGGTGTGCTGCGACTCGTGCTCGAAATAGACGGTGAGGTCATTCAAAAAGCAGACCCGCATATTGGGTTGTTGCATCGTGCGACCGAGAAGCTCGCGGAAAGCAAACCGTACAATCAGAGCATCGGGTACATGGATCGCCTCGACTACGTGTCGATGATGTGTAACGAGCATGCGTACGTCATGGCGATTGAAAAGCTGCTTGGCGTGCAGGTGCCGGAACGAGCGCAGTACATTCGCGTCATGTTCGACGAGATCACGCGTATCCTAAATCACCTGATGTGGCTGGGTGCTCACGGTCTCGATATTGGTGCGATGACCATGTTCCTGTATTGCTTCCGCGAGCGTGAAGACCTCATGGATTGTTATGAGGCGGTGTCGGGCACGCGCATGCACGCGACCTATTATCGGCCAGGCGGCGTGTATCGTGACTTGCCCGATGCCATGCCGAAATACCAGGAATCGAAGTTTCGCAGCAAGAGTGAGCTGGATCGAATGAACGCGAACCGTGAAGGATCATTGCTCGATTTCATCGAGTCATTCACCGATCGCTTTCCTGGCTGTGTCGATGAATATGAGACGCTGCTGACCGACAATCGCATCTGGAAGCAGCGTACCGTGAACATCGCAGTCGTATCTCCGGAACGCGCGATTCAGCTCGGTTTTTCCGGACCGATGTTGCGCGGCTCGGGTGTCGAATGGGACCTGCGTAAGAAACAGCCGTATGAGGTCTATGACAGGCTCGATTTTGACATTCCTGTCGGCGTCAAAGGCGACTGCTATGATCGCTACCTTGTTCGCGTCGAGGAAATGCGTCAGTCGAATCGCATCATACGCCAGTGCGTGGAATGGTTGCGTAGTAATCCCGGACCTGTAATAGCTGACGATCACAAGATCACGCCGCCGACTCGCGTTGAGATGAAAGACGACATGGAGTCGCTCATTCATCACTTCAAATTATTCACCGAAGGCTACTGCATACCGGAAGGCGAAGCGTATGCGGCCGTCGAGCATCCGAAAGGCGAATTCGGTGTGTATATGATTTCGGACGGTGCCAACAAGCCGTATCGGGTGAAAATCCGGGCGGCGGGATTTGCCCATCTGTCGGCCATGTCAGAAATGGTGGAAGGTCACATGCTGGCGGATGTTGTCGCCGTCATCGGCACGCAGGATATCGTTTTCGGGGAAGTGGACCGATGAGCTACGTGCTGACGGATCACGTCAAGCAAGAGATTGAACACTGGAGAGCGCGTTTCCCGGAAGGCAGGCAGCGCTCGGCTATTATCGGGGCGCTGCACGCCGTACAGCACGAGAATCACGGTTATCTGACGGCCGAGCAGATGAATGCAGTCGCTGCGTATCTGGATTTGCCATCGATCCAGGTCTATGAAGTCGCGACTTTCTACTCCATGTTTCAAACGAAGAAAGTCGGACGCAACGAAGTGGCGATATGTACGAACGTCTCCTGCATGCTTAGAGGCGCTGACGATATTGTAGATCACGTAGAGCGAAAGTTGGGTACCAAACTCGGTGAGAGCACCGAAGACGGCAGGGTCTTTCTCAAGAAAGAGGAAGAGTGCGTTGCCGCGTGTTGTGGAGCGCCGGTGATGATGGTCAACCACAAGTATTACGAAAACCTGACCAAAGAGCAGGTCGACGAAATCCTGGACGGGCTCGACTAATGGCCTACGAGCAGAATCTCGTTTGTTTCAATACCTTTGGCGCCGATGAGTCGTGGACGCTTGCGACCTACGAAAAGCACGACGGTTACAAAGCCTGGCGGAAGGTGCTTGCCGGCGACATGAAGCCCGGGCAGATCATTGATGCGGTCAAAGCATCCGGCCTGCGTGGTCGCGGTGGCGCGGGTTTCCCGACAGGCCTGAAGTGGAGTTTCATGCCGCGCGACGCCGACGTACAGAAGTACCTCGTATGCAACTCCGACGAGAGTGAGCCGGGTACCTGCCATGATCGCGAGATTTTGCGATGCAACCCGCATGCGCTGGTCGAGGGCATGGCGATCGCGGCGTATGCGATGGGGGCGACGGTTGCGTATAACTATATCCGCGGTGAGTTCATGGACGAGCCCGTTCCGCGCTTCGAAGCGGCCGTGAAGGAGGCCTACGACGCGGGGCTGCTGGGTCGCGACATCCAGGGTTCCGGTATCGATTTCGATCTGCACACCTTCGTCGGGGCCGGTGCATACATTTGTGGCGAAGAGACGGCGTTGCTGGAGTCGCTGGAAGGCAAGCAGGGCCGTCCACGTTTCAAACCGCCGTTTCCGGCGGGCTTCGGTTTGTACGGCAAGCCGACAACGATCAACAACACCCAGACCCTGGCCAGTGTTCCGGCAATCATCCGCAACGGCGCTGCCTGGTTTGCGGCGCTGGGACCCGAGGGTTCCGGGGGTACGGCGCTGTTCTCAGTGTCCGGGCATGTCGAGAAACCCGGTAATTACGAGCTGCCGATGGGCATTCCGTTCAAGGATCTGCTGAATGACGTCTGCGGCGGCATGCTGGGCGGGCGCAACCTCAAGGCCGTGATCCCGGGTGGTTCGTCCTGCAAGGTCTTGCCGGCCGAGATCATCATGGACTGCACGATGGACTACAACTCGCTGCAGAAGGCCGGGTCATCCTTTGGCACGGGTGCCGTCATGGTAATGGATGAGACGACCTGCATGGTCAGGGTGCTGCGTCGCATTTCGCGCTTCTACATGGCTGAGTCCTGCGGACAGTGCACGCCATGCCGCGAGGGTACTGGCTGGCTGTACCGCATGCTGAGCCGCATCACAGAAGGCAAGGGCGAAGAAGCGGACCTGCAAAAACTCGTTGACGTAGCGAACAAGATCGAAGGACATACGATTTGCGCGCTCGGAGACGCTGCGGCATGGCCTGTGCAAAGCTTCCTGAAACATTTCTATCACGAATTCGAATACATGGTTCGCCACGACGGAGCCAGTATCGTTGATGATGCGACCGGGGTTGCCGCGTAAGCCCCATGAGCGACGATATTGTAAACATCGAAGTCAACGGTAAGCCGGTCGAGGCGCGTAAAGGCCAGATGATTATCGAGGTGACGGACGAAATGGGGGCATACGTCCCGCGTTTTTGCTACCACGAAAAGTTGAGCGTCGCGGCGAACTGTCGCATGTGCCTTATAGAAGTTGAAAAAGCGCCGAAGCCAATACCGGCCTGCGCCACGCCGGTCGGCGAGGGCATGAAGATTTTTACCAAGTCGCCCAAAGCGATAGCCGCGCAGAAAGCGACGATGGAGTTCCTGCTGATCAACCATCCGTTGGACTGCCCGATTTGCGATCAGGGCGGCGAGTGCGAACTTCAGGATCTCGCGATGGGCTACGGTCGTGATGTGTCTCGATACAACGACCAGAAACGCGTTGTTAAGGACAAGGATATCGGTCCGCTCGTGTCAACGGACATGACGCGTTGCATTCACTGCACGCGCTGCGTGCGCTTCGGCGAAGAGATTACGGGCAAGCCGCAGCTTGGTACAACCGGTCGCGGCGAGACGATGGAAATCAGCACCTACGTCGAGCAAAGTGTCGATCACGAACTGTCGGCGAACATCATCGATCTATGCCCGGTTGGCGCGTTGAACAACAAGCCGTATCGCTACAGTGCGCGCGCCTGGGAAATGGTGCAGCGGCCGACCGTATCGCCGCACGATTGCGTTGGCTCCAATCTTTATATGCACGTGCTGCGAGGCACCGTGAAACGCGTGGTACCGCGCGTCAACGAAGCTATTAACGAGACCTGGCTCGCGGATCGTGACCGCTTCAGCTACGAAGCGATTTACAGCGACGATCGACTCATTCGACCGCGTATTAAAGAGCACGGCGACTGGCGCGACATCAGCTGGGAAGATGCGCTGTCGGCCGCGGCCGATGCCCTCAAGAAAGCGGATGCGGAAAAGGTGGGGCTGGTTGCAACGCCTGCCGTTACGATCGAGGAAGGCCACCTGCTGGCGCAGATCGCCGATCATCTCGGCACCGCCAATATCGACCATCGCGTATCTCGCCGAGACGTGTCGGATCAGGACGACGATCCTATCTATCCCTCGTTGGGCTGCCGCATCGCCGACATTGAAACTAAGGATGCTATTTTTGTCGCCGGATCGAATGTTCGTGCGGAAGCCCCGATTATCGCGCATCGCATTCGCAAGGCGGCGCTGGCCGGCGCCGAGGTAAGCTTCGCGAACAGCGCAGAGTATGAATATTATTTCGACATTGCCAACTACGTTTCCGGCGCCGGTCTCGTCGAGCTGCTGGCTGGCGTGACGGTGGCGGCCGCCGGTCGCAAGTCCCTGCCTGGCGTGGTGAGCGCAATCTGTGAGGGTGTAAAAGCCAGCGCTGAGCAAAAGCGCATCGCGGCCTCCTTGAATAAAGCGGACAACGCGCTGCTGCTGCTCGGTAACATTGCCGGACGGCATCGCTCTTACACCGCGGTGCGCGCGCTCGCCTCGTGCATTGCCGATTTCACGGGCGCCACATTCGGCAGCTTGTCCGAAGGCCCGAACTCGGCCGGCGCTCATCTCGCCGGCGTGCTGCCGAGCCGAACGCAGGGCGGCGAAAATCGGGAGTCGCCAGGACTGGACGTGGCGTCGATGTTGTCCGACACGATGGATGCGATCGTGCTCGTCAACGTGGAGCCGGATGCAGACATCCATGCGACCGAAGACGCCGTAAGCAAGCTTTCGAAACAGAAGTTCGTTGTTGCCCTGACGCCGTTTGTTTCCAAAAGCCTGCTCGAGTGTGCCGATCTGCTGCTGCCGACAGGTACTTTTGCCGAAACGTCGGGCACCTATGTGAATATCGAGGGAACCTGGCAGAGCTTCTCGGGTGTTGCGACACCGGTTGGCGAGGCTCGCCCCACGTGGAAAGTGCTGCGCGTCATCGGCAACCTCATCGAAGCGCCCGGCTTCGATTACGTTACGAGCGAGGATGTCCGCGAGGAATTCGTGGACCAGCTCGGCGAGGTCTCGACCAGTAATACCTACGAAGGCACCGGCGAAATCGCCAAACCGAACGGTGAAGATGCGCCGGCGGATGAGATCGATATTCCGTTGTATTCCGTCGATGGTCTTGTGCGCAGGGCAACGGCGCTGCAGCTGACTGATGCGGCGCGTCGCGCGGCCGCCGCGGACGATGCGCAATGATCCAGTTCTTCGAGGAAACCTGGAATTCACTGCCGCCCCTGGTCCAGTATCTGACGGTCACGACCTGGAAGATCCTGATCGTCACCATCGGCGTGATTCTGATCGTCGCGTTCTCGACCTATTTCGAGCGCAAGGTCATCGGCAGCATGCAGGCGCGAATCGGACCGAATCGAGTAGGGCCCTTCGGACTGCTGCAACCATTCGCGGACGTGATCAAGCTGCTCGTCAAAGAGGTCATCGTACCGTCGCGGTCCAGCAAGTTCCTGTTCGTCATTGCGCCGCTGCTGTCACTGACACCAGCGCTCGCAACCTGGGCCGTCATTCCGCTCAACGACTGGTACGTCATTGCCGACATCAACGCAGGATTGTTGTACGTCCTTGCGCTGACCTCCGTCGGTGTCTACGGCGTGATTCTGGCTGGCTGGGCGACGAATTCGAAATATGCGCTGTTGGGCGCCATGCGGTCGGCTGCACAGATCGTCGCGTATGAAATCGCGATGGGGTTTGCGCTGGTCGGCGTCCTCATGGCCGGCGGCAGCCTCAACCTCGGCGACATCGTGGAAGCACAGGCAGGCGGCGTCAGCAACTGGTTTCTCCTGCCGCTGCTGCCACTGTTCGTCGTCTACTGGGTATCGGGCGTCGCCGAAACCAACCGCGCACCGTTTGACGTGGCCGAAGGTGAATCGGAAATCGTCGCCGGTTTCCACGTCGAGTATTCCGGCGTCGCGTTCGCGGTTTTCTTTCTCGCGGAATACGCCAACATGGTGCTGATATCGACCTTGACGGCCATATTCTTTCTCGGCGGCTGGGCGTCACCATTTGAAGGCTGGACATTTCTCCACGACGTCCCCTGGCTGGCGTGGCTGGCCGCGGGAGGGCTGCACTGGCTGTTCCTGAAGATGTGCTTCTTCATGTACACGTTCTTCTGGCTGCGCGCGACGTTCCCACGATACCGCTATGATCAGATCATGCGGCTCGGCTGGAAGGTCTTTATCCCAGTGACGATTGTCTGGATAGCCGTTGAAGGGGCGATGGCCTGGTTTCAGATCGGTCCCTGGGCCGGCTTGAGCGGATAGTGCGGACGAGACTATGAATCGAGCAATCAGTTACATCAAGACATTCGCGCTTTGGGAACTGCTGCTGGGGCTGTCTGTCACGTTGCGAAATTTCTTCAGAAAAAGTGTCACGCTCGAATATCCCGAAGAAAAGACGCCGCAGTCGTACCGCTTCCGCGGGCTGCACGCGTTGCGACGCTATCCGAATGGCGAAGAGCGCTGCATCGCCTGCAAACTTTGCGAGGCCGTGTGCCCGGCACTGGCTATCACGATCGAGTCGGATGTCAGCGACGACGGCACGCGACGCACGACCCGTTATGACATCGATCTTTTCAAGTGTATTTACTGCGGATTCTGCGAAGAAGCGTGTCCGGTCGATGCAATCGTTGAGACCCGCATTCACGAATATCACATGGAGAAACCCGGCGAAAACATCATGACCAAGGACAAGCTGCTCGCCGTGGGCGATAAGTTCGATGCGATGATTTCGGCGGACAAGGCGGCTGACGCAAAGTACCGGTAAGGCAGACGATGTTGTTTCATTCCATTTTGTTTTATGTTTTTGCGGCGATAATGTTCGGGGCCGCGCTGGGCGTCGTGTTTTCACGCAACCCGGTGCACGCAGTCATGTTCCTGGTACTGACGTTCTTCAATGCAGCCATACTCTGGCTTATGGCGGAAGCCGAATTCCTGGCCATCGTACTGGTCCTCGTCTATGTCGGCGCCGTTATGGTGTTGTTCCTGTTCGTTGTGATGATGCTGGACGTCGATGTTGAGGCGGCCAGGCGTGGCCTCACGCGATTCGCGCCGCTCGGTATCGGCATTGCGCTCCTGATGGCAGTTGAACTCATACAGGTTATCTGGTTGCGCAGTCAGATCAGTCAGGCGCCGTCAGGATTTGCGGCGACCCCCGAGGGCTACAGCAATACCAAGGCGCTGGGCTCCGTGCTTTATACAGAACACGTGTATGCCTTCGAAATAGCCGCGGTCATCTTGCTGCTTGCGATAGTCGCGGCGATCACGCTGACAATGCGCCGGCGTCCGGGTCTCAAGGTTCAGAATATTACGGCGCAGGTGGCCGTGCGCGCAAAAGATCGCATCCGCATTGTGAAAATGGATGCGGAGAAGAAGCAATGATCGGTTTGCAGCACTACCTGGTCGTGTCGGCGATGCTTTTTGTTCTGAGCCTGGCCGGCATCGTCGTAAATCGGCGCAACCTCATCCTGCTGCTGATGTGCATCGAACTCATGCTGCTGGCGGTGAATTTCAATTTCATCGCATTTTCACGCTACCTCGGCGACGACACGGGCCAGGTCTTCGTGTTTTTCATTCTCACAGTCGCTGCGGCAGAAGCCGCAATCGGCCTCGCGATTCTTGTTGTCCTGTTCCGCAACCGGCGATCCATCGCCGTGCAGGAACTCAATACGTTGAAAGGCTGACATGTACGAATACTACCTGCTGATCGTGTTGGCCCCGCTTGCGGCAGCAATCGTGGCGGGTATTGGCGGCCAGAAGATCGGCCGTGCCGGAGCGCATTGGGTCACGATCGTCTCTGTCGGCATTTCCTGCCTGCTGTCGCTGCTGGTTTTTTACAACATGTTCTGGGGTGGCGCGCAGTCTGAAAATATCAGCGTATACACCTGGGCTGTCACTGACGGTCTGCGTATGGAAGTCGGTTTTCTCGTTGACCGGCTGACGGCGCTGATGATGTGCGTTGTTACCTTCGTATCGCTGATGGTGCACATATACACGATCGGCTACATGCACGATGACCCGGGTTACCAGCGCTTCTTCAGCTATATCTCCCTGTTCACGTTCTCGATGCTGATGCTCGTCATGTCGAACAACTTCCTGCAGCTGTTCTTCGGCTGGGAGGCCGTGGGCCTGGTGTCGTACCTGCTGATTGGTTTCTGGTTCAAGCGGGAATCAGCCATCTTTGCCAACCTCAAGGCGTTCCTCGTCAACCGCGTCGGCGACTTCGGCTTTATTCTTGGCATATCGGGCGTCGTGATGTTCGCGGGCTCGCTGGATTACGCGACGGTGTTTGCCGGCGCCGAGGGCATCGCCGCGCAGGAAATCGAGGTCGTGTCCGGCACGTCGTGGAACGCGATGAGCCTGGTCTGCATCCTGCTGTTTATTGGCGCCATGGGGAAATCGGCACAGGCGCCGCTGCATGTCTGGCTGCCCGATTCAATGGAAGGCCCGACACCGATCTCGGCGCTGATCCACGCGGCCACGATGGTCACAGCCGGCATCTTCATGGTGGCGCGTATGTCACCGCTATTCGAGCTGTCAACGACGGCACTCGCTGTCGTTATCGTCATCGGCGCGATCACGGCGTTCTTCATGGGCCTGCTCGGCATCGTGCAGAACGATATAAAACGGGTCGTGGCGTATTCGACGCTGTCGCAGCTCGGCTACATGACCGTCGCGCTCGGCGCGTCGGCGTACAGCGCGGCGATTTTCCATCTCATGACGCATGCGTTCTTCAAAGCGTTGCTGTTCCTTGCGGCGGGCTCGGTCATTATCGCGATGCATCACGAGCAGGACATCCGCAAGATGGGTGGCGTCAGGAAATACATGCCGATCACGTACTGGACGGCACTGGTCGGGTCTTTGGCGCTCATCGGGTTTCCGGGCAGCAGCGGTTTTTTTTCCAAAGACCTCTTGATCGAAGCGGTTAAAGAATCGCACTGGCACGGGCAGGGCGCGGTCTACTGGATCGCTTACCTCAGCGTGCTGCTCGGCGTTTTCGTGACGGCGCTCTATTCGTTCCGCATGTTCTTTCTCGTGTTTCACGGTGAGGAGCGCATGGACGCAAAGACCCGCTCGCACATGCATGAAACACCGGCCGTCGTCACGGTGCCGCTGATTCTGCTGGCTATTCCGTCGGCCGTGATCGGCTGGTTTACGGCGGGTCCCGTGCTGTTCGATAACTACTTCGGCAAAAGCATATACGTTGACCCGGCGCACGACGTACTGGCGCACATGGGCGACACCCTCTGGCACGGTAGCCTCGCGCTCGTCACTCACGCCGTTTTGACTCCCGTGTTCTGGCTGGCCGCCGCCGGTGCCTTCACGGCCTGGTACCTGTACCTCAAACGCCCCGACATTCCGGAGACGATCCAGAGCAGGTTGTCGGGCCTCTACAATCTGCTGGATCGCAAGTACTACTTCGATGACCTTTACATCAAAGGCTTCGCGGCTGGCGGGCGATCTGTCGGGCGATTCCTGTGGCAAAAGGGCGATCAGCTCGTTATTGACGGCATGATGGTCAACGGGACGGCGAGGAGCGTTGGCCGCCTGGCCGGTGCCTTGCGCCAGATTCAGACCGGCTACCTCTACACGTACGCCTTTGCAATGATTATCGGCCTGACGATTCTGCTCGGCTGGCTTATCTGGCTGAGGTAGGAAGCGGTGCTGACGACATACCTCCTGAGTACGCTTGTGTGGCTGCCGATTGTCGGCGGGGCCGCGCTACTCGTTATCGGTGACAGTGGCGATGTGCGCTCGCCTCAAGCGGGTCTCATGCGAATCACCGCCCTCGCATTTTCGGTTTTGACATTCGTGCTGAGCGTCGTGCTTTATGTCGGCTTCGACAACGCGGCCACGGGCATGCAGTTCGTCGAACGGGTCCCGTGGGTCGAATCACTAAACGCCTTCTACTACCTGGGTATCGACGGTCTGTCGGCGCCTTTGATACTGCTGACGACCTTCATCACGCCGCTTGTCGTCATCGCGGGCTGGGATTCGATCGAGACACGCCCGGCGCAGTACTTTGCGGCGTTCCTGATCCTCGAAGGCCTCATGATCGGTGTGTTCTCCGCGCTCGACGGGCTGCTCTTTTACGTGTTCTGGGAAGCCATGCTGATTCCGATGTTCCTGATCATCGGCGTCTGGGGCGGCGAGCGGCGCGTCTACGCCACGCTCAAGTTTTTCCTCTACACGTTCCTGGGCTCGGTTTTGATGCTGGTTGCATTTATCTACCTGTATCTGCAAACCGGTAGCTTCGACCTTTTTGGATTCATGAATGCGCCGCTGAGCCTGCCGGTTCAGCAGGTGATCTTCATTGCGTTCCTGTTGGCGTTCGCGGTCAAGGTCCCGATGTGGCCGGTTCATACCTGGCTGCCGGACGCGCACGTCGAGGCGCCGACCGGCGGCTCTGTCATCCTGGCGGCCATCATGCTGAAGATGGGCGGTTACGGCTTCGTGCGTTTGTCGCTTCCCATCGTTCCTGATGGCAGCGCCTACTTTTCCGGCCTGATGATCGCGCTGTCGCTGTTTGCCGTGGTGTACATCGGGTTCGTGGCGCTGATGCAAAAAGACATGAAAAAGCTGATTGCGTATTCATCGATCGCACACATGGGCTTTGTCACGCTCGGCATGTTCCTGTTCTGGCATATCGCGGCGGAGACCGGCGCGGGTCTCGGTATGATCGGTGCGATGGTGCAGATGATTTCGCACGGGCTGATTTCGGGTGCGATGTTCCTCTGCGTCGGCGTGCTGTATGACCGCGTGCACAGCCGCCAGATTGCCGATTACGGTGGTGTCGCGAACACGATGCCAGTATTTGCGGCCTTCATGGTGCTGTTTTCCATGGCGAATGCCGGGCTGCCGGGTACCTCGGGCTTTGTTGGCGAATTCATGGTGATCATCGCGAGCTTCAAGGCCAATTTCTGGTTCGCCTTCCTGGCCGCGACGACGCTGGTCCTCGGCGCAGCCTACACGCTCTGGATGGTAAAACGTGTGATCTACGGCGATGTCGCCAATGACAATATGGCGAAACTGCAGGATCTCAATCTGCGGGAATTAATCGTGCTGGCCGTGCTCGCGTTTAGCGTACTGCTGGTGGGTCTGTGGCCGGCACCGCTGGTTGACATGATGAACACGTCGGTCGAAATACTGATTGATCAGGTCGCGCAGTCGAAGCTCTGACAGGTCTATTTATGAACTATGGGGATTTAATTTCAGCCGCTCCGGAGATGACACTTCTGGTGCTCATCTGCGCGGTGCTGGTTGCAGATCTGTTCGTCGATAGTGAGCACCGCGTCTATACCTTCTGGCTGAGCATTTTTGCGCTCATCATCACGGGCGGCGTCATCTATGCAACGGTGCCCGATGGCCGCATCGTTCTGTTCTTCGGCAGCTACGTCAGCGATCCGCTGTCGCAGATACTGAAACTCGCGACCGTGCTGTTTGTCGCGGTGTCGTTCTTCTATGCGCGTGACTATTTGCGTGCCAATGATCTTGACAAAGGCGAGTTTTATTTGCTGGGTTTGTTCGGTTTGCTCGGCATGATGATCATGACGTCGGCAAACAGTCTTCTGACCATGTATTTAGGGCTCGAGACGCTCGCACTGTCCCTGTATGCGCTGGTCGCCTTTGACCGAAATAACGTTACGGCCGCCGAGTCCGCCATGAAGTATTTCGTGCTGGGCGCCATTGCCTCCGGCTGTTTGCTGTACGGCATCTCCTGGGTTTATGGGGTGACGGGCTCGTTACAGTTTCAGGAAATAGCGGCCGCTGTTGCGTCGGACCCGTCGCTCAATAATTTGCCGCTATGGTTTGGCCTGACGTTCCTGATCGTCGGCATCGCATTCAAGTTTGGTGCCGTGCCATTTCACATGTGGTTGCCGGACGTTTACCAGGGTGCTCGTACGCCGGTGACCCTGTATATCGCGTCAGCGCCGAAACTCGCGGCCCTCGCATTGACGTTACGCATTCTCGTCGACGGATTGGGCGGCTTACACGAGACCTGGTCATCGATGATCGTGGTGGTCGCGGTATTGTCGCTCGTGGTCGGCAACGTGGTTGCGATCGCGCAAACGAATATCAAGCGCATGCTCGGCTATTCGACCATCGGTCACGTTGGATTCATTCTGCTCGGAGTCTTCTGTGGGACGGGGGCGGGCTACGCATCGGCACTTTTTTACACGTTGACCTATGTCGTTGCGGCCGCGGGCGCATTCGGCGTCATTATCGTAATGAGCCGGCGAGGTTACGAAGCCGAAAACCTGACCGACTTCAACGGGCTCAATGCCCGCAGCCCCTGGGTTGCGCTCATGATGATGTTCCTGATGTTCAGCATGGCCGGGGTGCCGCCATTCGTCGGATTCTTTGGCAAATTGAATGTCATCAGCGCGGTGCTCGATGCAGGTTTCCCGGGGCTGGCGGTGCTGATGGTGCTGGCGTCGGTCGTCGGCGCCTATTATTACCTCAAGGTAATCTGGTACATGTATTTCGAGCCGGCCGAGGACCAGGCGGTGCTGCAGGCGGGTACAGACACGCGTCTCGTGTTGAGCCTGAATTCGCTGGCAGTGCTCGCGCTCGGCATCGTTCCGGGCTGGCTGATGGCGCTCTGTATCGAGATTCTCGGCTAGGGTTGTAAAGCCCCGAGCTTCTGAGTAATATCCCGTTCCTGCCGATGCGGGGTGGAGCAGTCTGGCAGCTCGTCGGGCTCATAACCCGAAGGTCGCAGGTTCAAATCCTGCCCCCGCTACCAAATGACAAAGGGCCCCCTTGTGGGGCCCTTTTTCATTTGGAAATGAGCAATATTTGAACCTGCGAGGAAGCAGGTTCAGCCGCAGCCGCCCCGATGCGGAAGCATCGGCAGAGGCGGCAAGACCAACCAGAGCGCGAAGCGCGGAGGGCGAAATCCTGCCCCCGCTACCAGGAAATCGAAAGCCCGGCCTTGTGCCGGGTTTTTTCTTGTCTGCCGATACGTCAGTTGATGTCCGCTTTCCGCCCAAAAGCTGCCGTTGGGCTACACTTGGCTTGAAAGGCCGCTAATGACCCAGAGTCGACCGAACTTAGGTACATCCCAGAATTGACAGCTTCCCCAGGTCTCCACGATTCTCGTATGGGTTAAAGGCAAATCTAGTCAAAGCTAGAGACGCAAAGCCACGGGTCCTCGCTTCCTTTGAGAAGCCATGGAAGACCTCCCGAAGGACCCCAAGATCGCCGGGCTGCCAATCCGTATGCAGAGACTTAGGAGGTGGGCCATGAAACGTTTACAGCTAGAACAATGCGGTTCGGCGATGCAGGGCAAGATTCTCGTCTTGGCAGCGATTTTTGTGACAGTTCTGGTCTTGAGCCTCAGCACTGTGGCAGCCGCGAAGACCGTCCACGTTCCGAAGCCAACGGGTGTCCCATCAGTTGATTGGCACAACATACAAGCGACTTTAGACTCGGCCAAGGCCGGAGATAAAGTCCGATTTAGAAAAGGCGTATATGTGCTGGGTACCGACTCCGACTTCCTCGTTGTGGACGCTCCTCAAATACGATTAATTGGTCATCAGCGAGGAACGACCATTATCGGCGGGCAAGTCCTGCCGATAGAGGGTGAACCTGGCTCTCCATACCTCGGGGGAAACCGCTCGCTGCTGCAATCACCGCCCCGAGGTTTCCACCTGACTGGAGATAAGCAGAGTATCAGCAACATACGGTTCGAGGGATTTCGTACCTCGATACTCATCGGTTTCGGGAACTTCGTTGATACAGGCGGATACGTAGTTGAAGACTGTGAGTTTATAGACTCAATGTACGGAATACAGGCCCACGTGGAATCTGACGACGTGAGCGCTATTCGTGGGAACTCATTCATCAACAATATGTACGGTTACATGATTTCGGGTGGTAAGTACCACGTTAGTTACAACTATTCCGCCTCGCCCGAACCAGAGAGGATTCCCGTCGACGGTTATACGCATGCGTCTGGGTCGCTACAGGCTGGAAATCCATTTTTTGGGAGCCCGTTTTTTGACGAAGGGCAAGCACCGATCTCTGAGAACAACGTGTTCGAGCACAACATCGTTGACGGAGTCGAAGACGGTATTCAGCTTGCGGCACTTCCGGGTGGACTGATCAGGAACAATCTAATCCGGAATAATGAGTTCCACGATATGACGTTCTGGGGGACGATGGCATTTATCGCCTCGTTAGGAGGTGACGCGGTCGGCAATGCCTTCGTCGACAACAAAGTGGACGGAAGCTGGTCGGAGGGTTTTCTGATCTTGAACTTCGCAGGCGCAAGCGTGGACGGCAATGTGCTTGTTGGCAACGAGATGACCTCGATCTTGGGAGTTTTTGGGGATGGTGTGTACATTTGGGGCGCGACCAATACCATCTTGTTGGACAACATCATTAACGGTGTGAATCCGGGCGCACTGGGATACGGCGCGGTCTTTGAGGGAGGACATTCCAATCAGTTTCTCCTGAACGACACAGACGCCGATACTGCCGCACTGTTCTTCTACAGCCCTGACGGCCTCTTTGCCGCCGACAGTCCGGCCGATGTTGCTGTCGACGAGATTGACAATCCAGTGGAGTCAATTGATCCGAACCAAGACTTCACGCGGCTGCTTAGCTGTAAGGAAATCCTCACGGAGCCGGATGCTGACTCAAGTATCGCAGAGCAAGTACTGGGCTTTAGGTCGTGCGTCGACGTAGCCCTCGAAGAGCCGCAGTGAAGCTAATGTATTCGGTTGAGCATGAAGCCCCGCCACATCGGCGGGGCTTTGATGTGACGCGGGCTTGCTTACTCCAGGGCCACTCTATGGAATGATCTAATGTCGACGGTTATGAAAACGCCGATCATGGCTATACTGTCCACGCTTCGGCGTCGCAACATACATCGTATGGCGGCGATGTATTTAGTCGCCGCTTGGCTGGTCATGCAGGTGACCGACGTTTTGGTGGCGCTCGCAGGCCTGCCATCAGGCACCGGCAAAATCGTGCTAAGTCTGTTGGCGGTTGGTTTTCCGACCGCCCTGGTTTTTTCCTGGTTCTACTCGGACAAGTGGTGGACCCTAGGCTCGCCGATTATGTCGTTTGCGGTGCTGCCACTAACGAGTCCCGGCATGGATTCTGAGCAGCTTTACTTCGCTGACGGGATCACCGAGATGCTCACGTCGGAGCTCGGAAGAATTGATGGCCTACGCATCGTCTCCCGTACCTCTACGAAACGATACGCCGAAACAGAGAAACCATTACGGGAGGTTGCGCACGAGCTAAATGTTGATGCTTTGATGATTGGCTCGGTGCAGTGGAACGACGAACAAGTAATTATTGGCCTCCGGCTACTCGACGGGCAAACAGGCTGGCAGCTTTGGTCCCATAAGTTCCGAAGCCGTTATAGCGACATACTCCTCCTCAAACGCGAGATTGCGCAAGCTGTTGCAGACGAGATTCAAGCATCGATAACAGACGAGACTAAGGAAAGCTTAGCAGGCAAGCCAAGAGCAGACGCCGAGGCCGTCAAGCTGTGGCTCAGTGGGGCCCATCACCTGAAGCATAATACCGACGATTCAATAGCGAAGGCACTTGCGGCCTTCAACGGAGCCATCGAACGGGATCCGAAATTTGCTGAAGCATACACGGGACTGGCGCAAGCCTACCTTTTTCTGGCTAGCTATAATTCTTTGGAAAAATTGGACTGGGTGTTACCGGCAGCCAAAGTGGCTGCGGATGCAGCAATTCGGCTGGATCCGACCCTTGCCGAAGCACACTATGCATTGGGTGAGATACATCGATTTGAGTGGGACTGGGAGGCCGCCGAGCGGGCATTCAGTAAAGGGAGAAGGCTGGATCCAAACAATTCCTATGGGCTTTTTATATATTCAAACTTTCTGGGTTCAATTGGCCGTCATCGCGAGGCGATCGAGAACGCGCTTCGAGGGGTTGAGGTGGATCCGTTCCTGCCAGGCGGGGTTGGCGAACTCGGTTTTGCATACTGGAACGCCGGGCGAGACGATGAGGCTCGGCGCATGTACGAAAAGGCGCTCGAGCTTGAGCCCGGGTTCCAAAAGGTCCAGTCTCTGCTCGCCCTCTTGCACATCAGGTCCGGAAATTTCGACGCAGCGCTGCGACACTTGAAACAGGCCGATTCTCACCTTGATTCTGTGTCGCCGATCATGCTTGCACGTACAGGCTTGGCTTACGGTCTAATCGGTCGCGACAACGATGCTCGCCGAGTACTCTCGGTCTTGCAGGCCAGATTGGAGTCCGGTTACGTTGACGCTGCCGTGCTGGCATATGTGTACATCGGACTCGGCGACTACGACAAAGCGCTAACCTGGTTGGAGACCGCTTTCGAGGCGCGAGAATTCACACTGACTTGGATCAAGGAAGATTGGGCTTTCCATACGCTTCGAAGTAATGAGAGATTTCAGAAAATTCTCAATCGGATGGATTTCCCGGACAACAATTAATGTTTGCGATTGGCCGTTAGCCGCCTGTCAGAAATCTCCAAATTCGACGATCTGAACGTCAGCTGTTGGGAAAAGCGGACATTCGGCCCGATAAGGGGCCTGATCAACCGGTCTGAGCTACTTCAGGCGAACCCGCGTTTGGGCTGTCGGAACAGTGCAAATCACGCCCCCGCTACCAAAAATGAAAAGAGCCGGTCCCTTGTGGACCGGCTTTTTCATTTTCGGCACCGCAAGGGCAGGATCTGGTTCTGCGCAGGAAGCAGGTTCAGCCGCAGCCGCCCCGATGCGGAAGCATCGGCAGAGGCGGCAAGTCCAACCGGAGCGCGAAATCCTGCCCCCGTCACGAATAAAACAGAAAACCCGGTCTAGCGGCTGGTTTTTCTTGTGCCCGCGAGTCTCTTAACTAATGTCGGTTGTTGAGGTAGACCGGATGCTAGGTACATCCCAGAATTGACTCCCATTTCCCAACCCGCAAAATCGAATTGACAAAGACAGAGCTGGCGCAAGCCATAGATGAAAAGCTACGGGTCCTCGCTTTCTCCGAGAAGCCAACAACGACTCCCCGAAGGATCCGGGATTACCCAGTCAAAGCGGTAAGGCACAACGTGCTTGATCAGACGGGGGGATTATGAACAGTAGAGCCAAACTCACGATCGTAATCACGGCCGCGCTGACGCTTCTGGCCAGCCCGACGACTGCGCAGGATAACGACGGCACCATCGACGAAATCATCGTTACAGCCACAAAGCGAGAGTTACCGGTTCAGGGTGTGCCGATCAATATCTCTGCCTTTGAAGAGGACCGCCTGCGTGAAGGCAATCTCTTCGATATCACTCGTTTGTCTCAGGAAGTTCCGGGGCTCAATGTCATCGACTACGGAGCCGAGACACACAGGGACATTGTTCTTCGAGGCTTGAACGCGACTCGTTTGCAGATCTGGAGCGACAAATCACGTACAACAAGTATCTATGTTAACGACACGGTGATCGACTACACGCACTTCGACATAAACGACGTCGCGCGCGTCGAGGTACTCCGGGGTCCGCAGGGCACGCTATACGGCGGCGGCGCCGTGGGCGGCACCATACGTTACGTCACGAATAAGCCTGACCCGAACCGCTTCGCTGGCTGGGTCGAAGCCGGTATGTCGAGCTTTGAAGCGTCAGGCGATTCTGGATGGCAAACGAAGGCGGTCGTAAATGCGCCGCTAATAGATGACAAGCTCGCTCTGCGTGTATTCGCCGGCTACAAGGAGACCCCGGGCTATATCACCAAAGTCGGCTATCCGGATCGACCGGGTCTGCCGGCGATCCTCAAAGAGGACCAGAATTCAAATGATCGGCTCGATGTTCGTGCGGCTTTGCGCTGGATCATGAATGACGATGTCGAAGCGACAGTTGCTTATACCGGACAACGACTAAATACTTTCGGTAATAGCGGCGCAACTCCCGGTGTCGGCGACGCATTCACTGGTGTCGGCGGTATTGTGGACGAGAGCACGGACGAAAATATTGACCTGTTCACTCTCGATGTCGTTGCCGATTTCGACTTCGCCGAGTTCACATCGAACACCGCATATCACGACGAACGCCGGCCGCGCGCCCAAGACCAAACACGTTTCATACTTGAGATTTCCGAAGCGGTGGGACTAAGTTACGAGTTGTTTCCGCAGTACATTGAGGGATTTATCGGCAAAGGGACGACGACCCGTTTCACACAAGAGTTCCGGCTCGTATCTATGGCGCCTGAAAGCGCGGTGGAGTACGTTGCGGGAGCTTTTTATGAGGAGCAGACCGATAAGGAGGTAGGGAATCATAACTACGCACCTGGACTCCCAAATTTTCTAAACGAGTTCTACTTTGGGCCTGGCGCAACCTCCGATCGCCCAGACGACTTCGAGTTCCTGGGACAGCTAAACACAGAATCGACGGAGTTGGCGTTATTCGGTGAAGTCACAATCAATCTTACAGACCGGTGGAATGTCGTCCTCGGCGGTCGTTGGTTCGACCACGAGATATCTGGCGAAGTCGACGTCGCCTTCCCGCTGGACGAGGAAATTTTCGATAAATTCGGCGAGCCCGGCTGCGCGCCAACGCAGGGCGGTACGGATCCAACGTTGTTCCCCTGCACTCTCGAACATACGGTCATGGACAACCAGGTTCGTGATTTCGTCTACAAGATAAATACGTCCTATCAGTTTGATCGCGCCGATGCATTGCTTTTCGCGACGATTGCCGAAGGATTTCGACCCGGCGGCGCGAACTACGTTAATTCCGTACAGGCCGCTGTAATCGACCCACGCTTCCTGGGCTATGATCCCGACAAGGCCACCAGCTATGAAATCGGCGTCAAGTCGATGTTGCTGGACGAACGGCTGAAATTCAATACAAGCATCTACCACATCGACTGGGAAGACATTCAGCTCGCGACACGTGTCGGTGTCGGCTTCGAAGCTATAGTCAATGGTGACGACGCCAGGATTAACGGCATCGAACTTGATTTGACAGCGTTGATCTCGGACTCAATGAGCCTGGATCTGAGTGTGACAAGGCTCGATGCCGAACTTTCTGCGGACACAGTTAAGACGCCCGAAATTGACGGGCAGAAGGGCGATCGTCTTCCTGGCTCGGCGGAACTCCAGGCAAGCCTGGCGCTGCGCTACGAGATGGAGCTGGCGAATTCGACGCGATGGTGGACAAGGCTCGCGGGCAACTATTCAGGTGATGTCACGGCATATCTTAACGATAATCAGTTCAATCAACTCATCAGTCCGCCCGAACTGTCGGAGAACCGCTTCTTCGACCGGATGCCAAGCTATACCGTGTGGAACCTGACCACGGGAGTCGAGCGAGAGCAATGGAGCTTATTCGCTTTCGTCGATAATCTGTTCGATGAGAAGTACATAATAGGAACG
>Ga0224512_10000112_pt1 | contig 88112 bp, 76 predicted proteins | sample SF_May12_sed_USG_4_FD_169103 | JGI IMG/M metagenome (GOLD analysis project Ga0224512, IMG submission 169103) | Sediment microbial communities from San Francisco Bay, California, United States - SF_May12_sed_USGS_13 | ecosystem: Environmental > Aquatic > Marine > Sediment | place: USA... | reverse complement strand
GTGCCCCATGACCGGCAAGCCTGGCATCGTGATGGGGATCCGACTGGCGAAGAGCCACTTGGACGACGATCGCTTCGAGACCGTGCAGGCTCGGTGCGATGCGTGCGACCAGATTTCGGACCTCGAGGTGATCGACGAGAACTTCGCCCTTTGTACCCTCTGCGAGACGACCAACAGCTGGGTGCGGATGCGGCTCCCCGACGAGACCGAAGTGATTCTGACCGGTCGGTAGCGAACGAGGTCAGCCCGAGGGCGTCACGTCGGCGGGAGGGTCTTCCGAGCCCCGGCCCAGTGCGCGCAGGTGGGCACGCACGTCGTCCGGACCGAAGGGCTTTTGCAGCACGTCCGTCGCACCGAGGAGCGTCGCGACGTCGAGGACGTGGCTGGCCGGAACCGGGCCTCCGCCGGACATGGCGACCACACGCGTTCGGGGAAAGTCTCCCCTGAGCCGCATGAGGAGCTCGATCCCATCCATCTCGGGCATATAGATGTCGACGAGCGCGAGGTCGATGTCGCGGTCGGCCATGAGCCGCAGGGCTACGCGACCGTCCTCAGCCTCGAGCACTACATGGCCCTCGAGTTTGATCAGGCGCGCGACGACCGTTCGTACGGTCGGGTCGTCGTCGACGACGAGGACTGTGCCCACGTGGACCTCCGGCTCATGTAGCGGAAACGCCGAATCCGGCCTGGTTTCCGTGGAAGATCACGCTCCGGGGCCGTCTGCGGTGTCAGTCCACGTCCCAAATTCGTGTCGGTCGCCGTCCTACACGAGTCCCCGGCGCACCGCGTACCGGATGATGTCGGCGGTCGTCGTGAACCCCATCTTCTCCATCATCCGCACCCGATAGGTCGAGATGGTCTTGGGGCTCAGGTGGAGCTCGACGGCGATGTCGCCGACGCTCGAGCCCCGGCCCAGGAGTCGCAGAACCTGAAGTTCTCGATCGGAGAGCTTCTCGTGCTCCGAGCCCCTTCCGGCGGCCGACGCCGCGAGGGCGAGGGCTCCCGCTTCGCTGATCGACATGTGGCCGTTGGCGACCTTGCGGATGGCCGCGAGAAGCTCGGCGGGGTCGGCGTCCTTCCGCGCATATCCTGCCGCGCCCGCGTCGATCATGCGAACGATGAAGTCCTCCTCGGGAAAGCCACTCAAGACCAGCACCCGTAGATCTTTGTCATCACGGCGCGCTCGGCGCACCATCTCGACCGCGTCCCCTCCGGGCATCCCGACGTCGACCACCAGCACGTCGGGCCTGTTCTTCTCGAGCGCCGTCGCCAGTGATCGGAAGTCGTCGACCTCACCAACCACCTCGAAGTCGTGCTCACGCTCGAGCAACGCTCGCAGGGCGCGAACCACCAGGGGGTGATCGTCAGCGAGGAGCACGCGGAAGACCTCACTCAAGTGCCAGTTCCTCCGCCACGATCTCGAGGAGCTTGGTCGGAGAAAACGGCTTCTCGAGAATGCGTATGGAGTTCCGATCGACACCGTGGTCGGCGAGCGCGTTCCAGCTGTACCCGGACACGAAAACGACGGGAACAGCAGAGGGGCGCGCTGAAATCCGGTCTCGGAGCTGCAGGCCGGTCATCCCGGGCATCACGATGTCGGTGACCACCAAGTCGACGGATTGCTCACCCGCGTCGATGAGCTCGAGGGCGGCGGCGCCGTGCGCGGCTTCGAGCACCCGGTACCCGTAGAATCGAAGTACCCGGGATGTCACCGATCGTACGGCGTCGTCGTCCTCGACCACGAGCACGGTGATCCCCTCCCCCATGCCCCGATCGAACGCCTGCCCGGCTCTGTCCCCATCGGCCGCGGATTCATCGTGCTGGTCTCGAGCATGCAACGGGAGGCCGATGGTCACCCGAGCGCCTCCCTGAGCACTCTCTCCCACGAACACGTGCCCGGCGTGCTGTTCGACGATGCCGAGCACCGTGGAGAGTCCCAGACCGGTTCCGGCCGCCTCGGATTTCGTCGTGAAAAACGGCTCGAAGATCTTCTCGCGCAGTTGTTTGGGGATGCCGGGGCCGTCGTCGGCTACCTGGAGATAAACGTGTTCGCCGGTCGGTTCACTGACCCCCATGGGTACTGACCCGATGGGAGGCTCGGACGCGAAGGTGCTCACCTCGACATGACCGTCTCGTCCGATCGCCTGCCGCGCGTTGATGACCAGGTTCATCAGAACCTGCTCCGTCTGCGTGGGGTCGACGAACGCGTTCGGGAGGTTCTCCGCGAGACTGAATTCCAGTCGCACCCCCGGAGGCACGAGCCGTCGGAGGAACGGCTCGGCGGATCGTACGACGGCGTTCACGTCGATCGGACGCTTCTGCAGAACCTGCTTCCTACCGAAGGCCAGCAGCTTCTTGGTCAGCTGCCGACCTCGCAGCGCCGCTTCCCTCATCTCCTCGAGCTGGACCCGCAGGTCGCCCTCCGCGTCCGGGAGCGACAATTCGGCGTTCACGAGAATGGGAAGTAGGAGGTTGTTGATGTCGTGCGCCACGCCACCGGCGAGCTCACCGATCGCGCTCAAGCGCTCGAGGGCGTGTTGCTGCTCGACCATGCGCGCGCGCTCTTCTTCGAGCAACGTCTGATCCGTGACGTCGTGAAGGACCGAGAACCAGAGCCTCCGCCCCATCAGTTCAACGACCTGGATGGAACCGAACGCCTCACGCAATTCCCCGTCGCGCCGTCTGAAGCTGAGCCGAAAGTTGTCGACCAGTTCCTCCACTTCGAGGTGGGCCAGGAGTGCGTCCCTCTGCTTCGGGTCGCCCCAGATCCCGAGCTCCAGAGCGCTGCGGCCCACGAGCTGACCTCGTGCATACCCGGTAACCTCACACCAGCGGTCGTTGGCCTCGACGAAGTGTCTCGATGCGGTATCGGTGAGCGCCATTGGCACGGGAGCAGCCCGGAAGAGTCGGAGGAAGCGATCGCCTTCGGACCCGAGACCCGCGCTGAAGAGTCCCAGATCGGCGGTCACGGCGCCCGGGGCTGCATCGGTCCCGGGCGGACCCGTGCGGGGCTTTTGGGATGCGGGCATTGGCGATCTCCATCTCCCGATTACGAGTCACCAGGTGGGTGTGCCATCGGGGAGGGTGGTCCGGTACTGCGCCGAAGGTAATCAACGAAGCGGCGCTTCGCCCCTTCAGAGTCCGAGGGAAGCGGCCAGCGCGGGCCCGTCGATCACGAACGCATAAAGTCCGGGGACACTTCTTCGAGAACTGAGAATCGGCGCGCGACCCGCGAGCATCTGGAGCTCGTCGACGAAGGCGGGCCGCCAGCCACCTACCAAGATCAGGCCGCGCTCGTGTCTCTTCGGGTCGAGCGCCGGGAATGCCGAGGACGCGGATCTCAGCACCGAGGCGAGATCACCCGAGCCCGCTCCACGAGGGCCGGCCCTCGGACCGTCGGCGAGGGGCGGGTCGAGTTGGTCCGGTGATTCGTTCGTCGTCGCGAGGGTGAAGTCCCACGCGACGCCCACCAGCACCGTCCGCGCACCGTAGTCGAATCGGAAGACCGTGCTGTCGGGCGAGAAGACGGCCTGCTCCCGCTCCAACGCGTAGAACGGCATGAGCAGGTAGAACGTCTGCGCGCTCATGAAAATCGGCTGCGGACCAGCCGCGGGGTCGAGCACGTCCACCATCGACCCGAGGTCGTCTTGGCGCAGGACCCGGTCCGAGGGCGACCAAGGAGCGCGGGCCAGACCCATGACCGTTCCGACCGGCCCGCCGAGCCCGATCAGCAGGAGCGGCAGACCGACCTGAATAGCTCGGCGACCCGGGCGCGCATCGAGCAGGTTTGCGGCCAACCACCCCATGGTGGGAACGGTGAACGCCAGCAGCCAAACCGAGTGGCGCGTGGAGCCGAACGGGTAGAGGCCGAGCCCGGCGGCGAGTACCGCCACGAGCAGCGCTCCCCCCGCGAGCACCGCGACGCCGGTCTCCCGAGTCCAGACTGCAGCGCCGATCGCCACCAGCAGAGCGAGGGCCATCGGACCACGCAGCCAAGGACCCGCGAGGAGGTGCTGAAACCCGAGGAAAGAGAACCACGCCTCCGGCGGCGAGCCGATCATGTAGAAGCTCAGCCAGCCGTCGAGGGCATCGTCCGCCAAGGCGCTGGCGGCGAGCGGTCGAAGGTGGAAGAAATACAGCCCGAGCACCACGGTGGCCGGTACCGCGTGCGCCACCATCAGCCTTCGCCACGAAAGCGAAGCGAACCGGGCTTCCATTCCGTCTGTGAGTACCAGGAGCCCGAATACCGCGAGCGCCAAGACCGAGCTGTAATGCACCAGGAGGGCCAGCGTTGCGAGCGTCACGTATGATACGAGCTCGAGGCCGGACGCCGAGCGCCGGTAGCCCAACAGGTGATAGAGTGCCCACGCCAGCAGAGCGAGCTGGAGCATGTACGGTCGCATGACCTGCGAGAGCTCGATCGGCCCCGGGGCGAAGGCGAGCACGACTCCGGCGACGAGGCCCGCCACGGCGCCCCGTGAGCCGTCTCCCCCCAGTCGTCGGGCCACGGCCCACACGCCCAGCACGGCCGCGAGTCCGCACACGACGGAGAAGACACGCAACCAGAAGAAGTCCCAGGTGAACACGCCGAGGCCGCGCAGCAACAGGTAGTAGAGCGGGGGGTGCGCGTTCGCGGTCACTTCTTGCCAGAAGCCCGAGAAGTCGGCCCGGGTCAGAATCGAGTAGTAGATCCCTTCGTCGGGATTCAGCCACCACTCGGAGAGATCGGCCAAACGCACGACCGCAGCGGCGATGAGGACGACGATCACGCCACGATGCCGCCCGATGAAGTCGAGCGGCGAGGAGGGTGGAAAAGTCATCGTCGGGCAAGGTAGACGCGCCCTGGAAGCGATGCCAGAGATTTCGCCCGGGGCATGCAACGCGGCCGTCGCCCTTGGCTCTGCGGAGTCGGCGCGGCATGTTGGCCCGATGGATCCGGTCCGGCTCAGCGACGTCGAGGGGCTCTCGGACGAAGAGTTCACCCTCGGCCTGAAGGTGGCACGCGAACAGCGGGTCGCGATCTTCGTCGTCGCGTACAATGCCGAAAGTCATATCCGCGACACGCTCCTCAGGATCCCCGACGAATTGCGTCAGCACCTGACGAGTATCTTCGTCATCGATGACTCCAGCTCTGACGAGACGATCCCGCTCGCTCGAGCACTCCGCGACGAGATTCCGATCCTGGAGGTCTTCCGGACGCCCTACAACCAGGGCTACGGCGGAAATCAGAAGCTGGGATACCAATACGCGTCCCGCTGTGGCTTCGACGTCGTGGTCCTGCTGCACGGCGACGGCCAGTACGCTCCGGAGTTCCTGCCTCGGATCCTGGCCCCTTTCGACGATCGGGAAACGGCGGCCGTGTTCGGCTCCCGCATGATGGTCCCGGGCGCGGCGCGTCGAGGAGGCATGCCGCTGTACAAGTTCGTCGGGAACAAGATCCTCACCTTTGCCGAAAACCGTCTTCTCGACGCGAGCTTGTCCGAGTTCCATTCCGGATACCGTGCCTATCGAGTGTCGGCCCTCGAGCAAGTCCCGTTCGAGTACAACACCGACGACTTCCACTTCGATACCGAGATCATCATCCAGCTTCTCGGTCGGGGGCTGAAGATCGTCGAGGTGCCGATCCCGACCTATTACGGCGACGAGATCTGCCACGTCGAGGGGATCCCCTACGCAGTGCATTGTATCGGAACCGTGCTTCGCTCACGTGCGAACCGGTACCACCTCGTATACCACCCGAAGTTCGACGTCTTCGGCTCGGACGAGTACGTCTTCAAGGAGGCGCCCAACACCGTCCACCAGTACGTCCTGGATTACGATTGGCGGAAGGAAGCCCGGGTGCTGGAGCTGGGTGCGGGTCACGGTGAGGTCGGCCTGCGGCTTCACCAGAAAGGCCTCGAGGTGGCGGCGGTCGATCTGGAGGTGCCCGACCGCGACTTCCCCTACCCGTACGAACGCGTGAACCTCGACCGACCGTTCGCGGATTCCTTGGTCGAAACCATGGACGGGCCGGCCGACTACGTCGTGGCGCTCGACGTGATCGAGCATCTGTCCAGACCGGAGCGCAGTCTGCGCGAAATCGGTCGGGCCATGAAGCCGGGCGGCACCCTGATCGCAAGTACGGGGAACGTTGCTTACGTGCTGGTGCGCCTGATGCTCACGATCGGCCAGTTCAATTATGGCAAGAAGGGCATTCTCGACCGCACCCACACACGGTTGTTCACCGTGCGCTCGTTCTGCAGGACCCTGGAGGGCGAGGGCTTCCGCATCGACCTGGTGCGGGGATTCGGCCCTCCGGTGCGCGATATGATCGGCACCTCACCGCTGCTCCGTTTCATCGACGGTGTAGCCTCTTGGCTGGCCAGGGTGTGGCCCCGGCTCTTCGCATACCAGATCCTCGTGGAAGCGACCCGGCTCGACGACGTCGATACGCTCTTGGATCGCACACTCGAGTCGGGAACCGAGCCGGCGGCCGCGCTCTCCTCAGGCTGAGGTCGGCGTCCTCCTGCGTTACCCGATGGGCCTACGCTGGAAGATGCGTGGCGCGTACTCTCGCAGGTGCCGGTCCTTCTCGGTCTGCGGTACACCATCGGTCATCCAAGAAGGTGCGGGCATGCCCCTGAGGTGGTGGTCGAAGAAGTCCTGGAGCCTGTACTGGAAGTCGATCCGGTTCTGGAGCTTCCGAAGCCCGTGGCCTTCGTCCGGATAGGAGAGCCAAATGATCGGCTTGTTCAGGAACCGGAGCGCGTTGTACCACTCGAGGCCCTGCTCCCAGTTCACCGTGGGATCCTCCTCGCCGTGGAGGTACAGGACCGGCGTGTTCATGTTCTCCACGCCTGAGATCGGGGACTGGTCCCAATAGAGGTCGAAGTCCCGATAGGGGTCCGTCGCGTACCTCCCTTGTCCGTAGATGTCGTATGAATGGTTGTTCTGGCCACTGCCTACGAAGAGCTGATTGAACTCGCTGACCAAGTTGATCGGGGCGGCTCCGTGGGCGATGGCGGCGAACATGTTCGACCGAGTCGCGATGTAGGCGCTGCCGCCCCCGCTGTACGAGTGGCCACTCAAGCCGACCGCGTCGGGGTCCGCGTATCCCATTTCGATGACCTTGCGCGTCGCTGCCTCGACCGCCTCGAGCATGTCCGAGTGCGAGCTTCCGATCCGGAAGTGTACGTCGGGCTGCATGAGGAGGTATCCGTTGCTGACCACGCCGGCGAAGTTCGGTTGATGCCGGTACTCGGGCGTGGGATACCGGTGTAGGTCCTGCGAGTATTTCTCGTAGAACCGCACGACCATGGGCAGCTTGTCGCCGTCCCGGTACGTCTCCGGAATCGCGAGTGTGCCCTGAAGGGGAATCCCGTCGTCGGTCGTGTAGTCGAAGAGGATCCGCGAACCCCAGAGGAATTCGTCCTGTTGCGGGTTCGCGGTGCTGACCCGATCCCGGTTGGCGAACGAGCCTTCCGTTACCCAAAGGTCCGGGAAGTCCTGCCACGTTTCCACCGTGAGCAGATACCGCTCGGCGTCATCCGCCTTGTCGCGCAGGATGAGGTGGCGGTCCTCCCACGTGAGCTGCCGGAGGTCGTTGCCCCGGAGCTCGAAGAAGCCCTCTTTCTTCGTCCATTCCCCGTATGCGTCGAGCAGGACCGGTTCGTCCAGATCTACGAATTGTTCGTCGGGGTCCGTTCGGACGTATCGGAGGCGGATCTGCTCGTCCGCGCCGAAGCCATTGGTGAGATTGCGCGCTGCGCTCCCGTCGAGCGGTTGGAGCCAAAGATCCCACCGGTCGTACAGCAGAACCCCCTCGCCGTCCGCGGCCCATCCCGCGAGCCCGTGGGGCGGCTTTTCGCCGTACCGGTCGAACTCCCGATTCGTGAAGTCTACGGGGGCGGACCCGGTGAGGTTCACGTGGCGATTCTCGGCAATCCGGTAGTCCCAGACGTGCCCGTCCTTCCAATAGAGATAGTGCTCACTGTCGGGGGAGAGCCCCAGCGTCCGCAGTTGCGCCTCGAGCGCCAGCGTGCGGTCACCGGTGCGCGTGTCGATCCGGTAATAATCAGCGACGTCCGGGCGCCAATCGGAGACATAGTCCCGGTCGTCACGACCGATGCCCCACCGACCGTCCTTGGTAATCTCGACCGTTCGCATGCGCTCGTCTGCCAGGTGAACCAACCGCCGGTCGTCCAGGTGCACCGCTGCCACGAAGGTCCGGTTCCGGTCGGACTGGAGTTGCCGCTGCTGTTGCGCTTGTATGCGGTCATCCTGCCAGTGCCAAACATTCACGTCGGCCAGGGGGAGGCCTTCTTCCGGCCAGTCGCCCAGCTCTTCTTCCTGAGGCTTCGTGGCCACGAAAACCGTGGCGTCATCGTCGTCGAAGACGAGCGCACCCTTTTCGCTCAGCACCCACCCCCCGTTCAGGCCACTGGCCTCCGGTGTGACCTCGACGCGGATCGGACGTGCTGTGTGTGCGGCGCGGAAGACAACGAGTCGATTGGTGCGTTCCACGAGCCCGTCCGGCTTGGTGCCGCGGAGCGCCGCCACCGCCGTCCCATGCTCGGACCAGGTCAGACGCGCGTACCGTTCGTCGGCGTTGTCGAGCGCACGTCTCGCGCCGGTGCCGAGGTCGACGAGGTAGAGACCGTTCCCGTCTCCTTCCTGTGCGTCGACCGTGAACGCGAGGTGTGTACCCTGATCGTTGAAGTCGGCCTCGGCGACGCTGCCGACCAGTTCCTCGTACCCCTCCCGTAGGTTCCTCAGGATGAGGTCCGTACCGTCGTGCTCGGCGTCGCTGTCGGCCTTCCGCTTCTTCACGAAGAAGTGGCCGCCTCCCTCCGAGAAGCCGAACCGGTCGGCGTCGTCCCAGGACAACGTGTCCCCGGACAGCAGATCGAGGAGTCCGGCCCGTCGCGTCACCGGCTCGCCTTCGCCCTCCAGCTCCTCGACCTCGGTGAAGGGCGGAGCAATGAAGTATGCGAGCCAGCGCCCGTCGCTGGAAAAGGTGCTACCCGATGCGCGCAAGACCTGATGGCGCACCCCTGTGTCCACTGAGCGGACCGTGAGGGTGTCGTCTCCTCGGACGCGTGAATAGGTCCAGGCGACCCACGCTCCGTCGTTCGAGATCGCTTCGTCACCAATGGTCCGCCACAGCCTGTAGTCGGCGATCGTCAACGGGCGCTTGTCGCCCAGCGCTTCGCCGCCGGGCTGGGTCTGGGTCGCCCCGGCCGTGGGCGAGAGGATCGACGCGACCGCCAGGGCGATGAGGGGACGGCGAATTCTGGTCTTCATGACGCTGCTCCGAACGGGCTCTAGGAGCCAGAACCGTAGTTGACGACTCGCGTGCCGGCCAGACTGTTCGGACGGCGCCGAGCACACGGATTGACGGGTGGCACGGTGCGGGCGTCCAAGGCGAGTACCCCGACCCGTGGAGTGTTCGTATGAGGACCGTCGCGTTTGTCGTGCCCATCGCGCTCACACTCACGGCCCGTCGGAGAGCGGCCGTTCGAGTGCGCGCGGGGCGGAGGGCGGGGCGGAGCGCCGTTTCGCGTTGCCCTCATTTTGGGCCGTTGGCAGATTGTCAGGGGGGCGGGACCGGTCCGGACCGCCCCCGCCTTTCGTTCCACCGGCATCGGAGGCTCCATATGCGATCCATGATCGCATTCCCCGTTTTCTTCCTGACACTGTCGTGCTTCGGCTGGATCGGGAGTCCCGTTGCGGCACAGGCTCCCGAACGGCTGACCATGGAGGACTACCAGCGCGCTGAGCGGTTCCTCGGAGCCCATACGGATCCGCTGGCGTTCCGGACATCGGTGCGACCGAGCTGGACTTCGGGTGGCGGCTTCTGGTATCGGAATCGGATCCCGGGTGGCACGGAATTTCTCATGGTCGACCCGACTTCGGCGGAGCAGGGAAGGGCGTTCGATCATGAGCGCCTGGGAGATGCACTCTCGGCCGCGCTCGACACAGCGGTCGATCCACTCGATCTGCCTGTTCAGGATCTCACGTTCGGTGAGCACGAGGTCCTGATCGATGTGCGTGCCGGAGGGCTCTATCGATGTGATTTGAGGGAGTACGTCTGCGACGCCACCCACCCGCGACGTTCCCCGGTTCGCCCTAACGAGGTCGCTTCCCCGGATGGTCGGCTCGCGGTGTTCATACGCGACCACGATCTGTGGCTCCGCAACTTACTGAACGGCGAGATGACGCAGCTTACCCGTGATGGGGTGGAGGACTTCGGATACGGCACCAACAACGCCGGCTGGGTTCGTCGGGACCGGCCGGTCGTGAAGTGGTCTCCGGACTCGAGGAAGATCGCGACGTTCCAGCACGACGCGCGGGGCGTCGGCATGATGTACGTGACCCGCACCAAGGTGGGCCACCCCGAGCTCGACGCGTGGCGGTATCCGCTGCCGGAGGACACGGTGATCTTCAGGATCCACCGTATCGTGGTCGATCTGGACCGACCGGAGAACGACCGGGTCGTGCGGCTCGACATGGAGCCCGATCAGCATCGCTCGACGTGTAGCGACCATGTCGAGTGCGGTGGCCAGCTCGGGGATCTCGAATGGAGCGCGGACGGCTCACACTTCGTGTTCGTGTCGAGCTCTCGGGACCACAAGGTGGCTCAGGTCAGGCTCGCGGACGCCCGGACCGGCACGGTGCGCGAAGTCTTCCGTGAGGTCGAAGAGACCTTCTACGAGTCACAGAGCGGTTGGCGCTACCTGTCGTCCGCGGGGGAGATCCTCTGGTTCTCCCAGCGAGACAATTGGGGCAACCTCTTCTTGTACGACGCGGAGTCGGGAGCGCTGAAGCGGAAAGTGACGGACGGTGACTGGAACGTGCTCGACATCGTGGGCGTGGACGAGCGCGGGCGAACGATCACGGTGGTAGGGAACGAGCGCCAACCGGGCGATCCTTACTTCCAATACCTGTACCGGGTCGGCCTCGATGACGGGCAGGTCACGCTGCTCACTCCGGACAGCGCCAATCACACCACTTCGCTCTCGCCCGACGGCGAGTACATCGTGGATTCGTACTCGACGCCGGTTACGCCACCGACGAGCGTCCTGCGCGACCGGGACGGTCGCCAAATCATGGAGCTGCAGCGGGCCGACGTCACGCAGCTCGTGGCGTCCGGTTGGCAGCCACCCATGCCATTCAGCGTGAAGGCACGCGACGGAGAGACAGACCTCTTCGGGCTATTGTTCCGCCCGACGGACTTCGACCCGAGCCGCTCCTACCCGGTGGTCAACTACCTGTATCCGGGACCCCAAAGCGGCTCGGTCGGCTCACGCAGCTTCCGAACCGCGCATCGGGATCTGCAGTCGATCGCCGAATTGGGCTTCGTGGTGATCGAGCTCGACGCCATGGGCACGCCCGGGCGCTCGAAGGCGTTCCACGAAGCGTACTACGGCAACATGGGTGACAACGGCTTGCCCGATCAGATGACCGGCATCCGCCAGCTCGCCGAGCGCCATCCGTGGATCGATGTCGAACAGGTGGGGATCTTCGGGCACTCGGGGGGCGGCTTCGCTTCGGCCGACGCGATCATGCGGTACCCGGAGTTCTACGACGTCGCCGTGTCGCAGGCGGGCAATCACGACAATCGCAACTACGAGGACGACTGGGGCGAGAAGTGGCAGGGGCTCTTGGAGGTCTACCCGGACGGGACGACCAGCTACGACAACCAGGCCAACCAACTCCTCGCGGGCAACCTTCGTGGCAAGCTCCTCATCGCACACGGTACGATGGACACCAACGTACCTCCTTCCAACACGATGCTCGTGGTGGACGCCCTCATCGCGGCGAACAAGGACTTCGACCTCCTCATGCTCCCCAACCGAGGACATGGTTTCGGGAATGAGCCGTACATGATGAGAAGGCGTTGGGACTACTTCGTTCGGCACCTGTTGGGAGCCGAGCCCCCCGCCGGGTACGAGATCGGTCGATTGGAGCGGCCGATCGGCTAGCCGGGTAGGCGCCCGAGACCAGAGAGACGCATGCTTCGACGATCGATCGCCTGGCCGCTCGCCCTGCCCCTGCTGGCCGCGTGCACCGACGCGGGTCCCGCCGAGCCGGACGGGGCTCTGGGTCTCGATGCAGCGGCGTACCTGGAAGACGCGGTCAATATCTTGCAGCTCTGGTCGGTCAATCGGTACGAGATCGACTGGCCGTCGTTCCGCGCCGAGACGATCGCGGATGCCGGGGGCGCGATGACGATCGAAGAGACCTACCCCGCGATCGAGGCGGCCATCGAACGGCTCGGCGACGGGCACAGCTTCTTTCGTCGTCCGATCGAGGGGCCTCCGGCTCCAGAGGGCGATCAACCCTCGGCTTCGCGGTTGGGGGAGATCGGTTACGTGGACGTCACTCGCTTTTCCGGCGGTGGCGCGGACGCGGACGCGCTCGCCTCCGAGTACCACCGGCTCATCGAGGGGGTCGACACGTTGGGGGCGACCTGCCGATGGGTCGTCGACGTCCGTGGCAATACGGGCGGCAACATGTGGCCCATGGTCGCCGGTGTCGGTCCGATCCTGGGGGAGGATACGGTCGGCTTCTTCATCGACCCGGACTCGCTTACCAAGTCGTGGGTCTATGCGGCGGGCGAGGCGAGCATCGACGATGTCGTCATCACGGCTGCGAGCCCCTCATATGAACTCGAGACTCCTCGTCCGTACGTGGCCGTCCTCACGGACGGCCAGACTGCGAGCTCCGGTGAAGCCGTAGCGGTCGCTTTCCGCGGTCGTGCCGGCGCCCGTTCGTTCGGTGAGCCGACCTGGGGTGTCTCGACGGCCAACTCGGCGTTCCCGCTCATCGACGGGGCGGTGATCTTTCTTACCGTCTCCACGATGGTGGATCGGACCGGGACCATCTATGGAGCCGAGCTCACGCCCGACGAGATCGTCTCCCGTGGCGCCAAGACCGGTGACCCCACGACCGATCGGGTCCTGGACGCGGCCGTCCAGTGGCTTGCCGCTCAGACATGTAGTTGAGCCGAGGCGGCCAGACTTGGTGGCTCAGTCGTCCTCGCTGACCGTGACCTTTTCCATGACGACGTCGTCCTTCGGCCGATCGCCCGGACCGGTCTGGATCTTCCCGATCTTCGCAACGACGTCCATGCCCCCGGTCACCTTTCCGAAGATGGCGTGTTTGCCGTCCAACCACGGCGTCGCCGCGAGCGTGATGAAGAACTGCGAGCCGCCGGAATTCGGTCCGGCGTTGGCCATCGAGAAGATCCCGGCCTCGGTGTGTGCCAGTCCGTCGGCGAACTCGTCCTTGATCGTGTAGCCGGGACCGCCGCGACCCGTGCCAGTGGGGTCTCCCCCTTGGATCATGAATCCGTCGATTACCCGATGGAAGATGATCCCGTCGTAGTATCCGTTTTTGGCCAGCTTGATGAAGTTGCCGGCCGTTTCCGGCGCGACGTCCGAGAACATCTCGGCTTTGATGGTACCGTGGTTCGTCTCGATGGTGACCGTGGGGTTGGCCATGTTACTCCCTTGTTGGCTTACGAAAGGCGAAAGAAATAGTAACGTCCGCCTGTCGGATTTCTACCGCTCGGGTCGGCGCCCGCCGACCGTCGATTGCCAGTCTTCGAGACGACTGACATGATGGGGCCCATGACAAGAACGCCCAGACTTCTGACGGCCGCCACGATCGGACTCGTCGGCTGCACGCCCGCGCTCGAGCTCACACCGAGTGACGCCGGCGTCGTGCTTTCGCGACAAGCGCTCGAAGCACCCGACCCTGGCCAGGCGGGCCAGTACGACGTCCTGACCATGTACTACGGGTCCGGCACCGACAAGAACCGTCCCGAATACCGCGACTCGGTTACCATCGAGACCCCGACCGTCGACGTGTCGAAAATGGTCGACCTCGGTGGCTCCGCGAAGGAGCGCAACGATTACTGGGGGTTCACGCCGGAGAACATGCCCCTGAACGCCCGGGTGTGGTATCCGGACGGGGAGGGGCCGTTCCCCCTCGTCCTCGTCGTGCACGGCAACCACAACATGCGCGACTTTTCAGACCCCGGGTACGACTATCTGGGCGAGCTTCTCGCGAGTCGAGGCTACATCCTGGCGAGTGTCGACGAGAACTTCATCAACGGAGGGATCAGGGGAGAGAACGACGCGCGGGGCTGGTTCTTGCTTCGACACGTGCAACTCTTCGACGAGTTCAATCAGGAGGCGGGCAATCCGTTCGAGGGAAAGGTCGACATCGATAACGTCGTCCTAATCGGTCACTCGCGGGGTGGGGAGGCCGTCGCGAACGCGGCCGCGTTCAACCGACTTTCACACTATCCAGACGACGCATCGCTCACCTTCGACTTCGACTACGAGATCCAGGGCATCATTTCGATCGCGCCGGTGGACGGGCAGTACCTGCCGACGGGTCGCAAGGTGGTGGTGGAAGACATGAGCTATCTCACCTTCCACGGATCGCACGACGGGGACGTAACCAGCTTCCACGGTCTGCGCATATACGACCGCCTGAAGTTCAATGACCCCGATGACTTCAACTTCAAGTCGGCCATCTATGTCTATCGCGCGAACCATGGGCAATGGAACTCGGTCTGGGGCCCCAACGACAACGGTCCTCGAAGCCCCCGGATCCTCGACCTGCGCGGACTGATTCCGGAGGAAGATCAACGCCGCTTCGCGGAGATCTATGTGTCGGCCTTCGTCGACGTCGTCACCAAGGGAGACAAGAGGTATCTGCCGATCTTCCGGGACCACCGGGTGATTGGCCAGTGGCTACCAGAGACGATGTACGTGACGCGCTTCGAGACGAGCGGCTTTGAGGCGCTCGCGACGTTCGAAGAGGACATCGACGTCACCACGGGCAGCGCGCCCGGTGTCTCGATCCGGGGTGACTCATTGTCCACGTGGAAAGAGGCTACGCTCGAGCTCAGGTCGTCCAATCGAAACAACACGTCGGCCTCGCAGGAGAACCAAGCCGTCACCGTCGCTTGGAACAACCGGATCGCCGGGGCCGACACGGCCGCTCACGGCCCGCCCGCGCGCTACTCCGTGGAACTGCCGGCCGGTCTCGCGGCCGGTATGCGACTATGGGCGGGATCGACTCTGGACTTCATGCTCGCGCCGACGAATCGAGTACCGGGGCCTCGCCCCGATCCGGCTGCGGAAGACGAGGCGGACGCCGTGAATCGGGACGCGGCCGAAGTAGATAGGAACAGTCAGGAGGAGGGATCGCCGCCACGTCGACGACGGGGGTCGGAGGAAGAGGAGCAGGACCCGCCGGTGGACCTGAGCGTCGAGATCACGGACGCCTCGGGAGAGACCGCGCGGGTCACGCTCAGCGACTATGGCGCGATTCGGCGTCCGCTCGAGACGTATGTGCTTCGCCGCCGTGACGTGGAGGAGCAGCGATTCCAGTCGCACTGGGAGCTCATCATGCAGACCTTCTCGATTCCGCTCGGCGACTTCGTATCGCGGAATCGTTCGTTGGACCTCCGACAGATCCGAAGCGTCAGCTTCGTGTTCGATCGCGTGCACGGTGGCGAAGTGGCGATCGACCAGATCGGCCTGACACCGGACATGGATCCGGCCTTCCTGCGGGCCCGAGTCGACGGGGGTAGCTAACGAGGGCGGACGCCCCAGCCGAGAGACGGCCGAGGCTGCGCTAGCGCCAGCGCACGCCGAAGCGATGGGTGCCGCCTTCGTCGGCGTCGCTTACCGGACGGAAGGCCCATTCGATCGATATGTCGTCGCCCCAATACGCGAGGCCGGTGGTGAAAACGCTGGCGTCGCTCCCCTCGGGGACGTCCTCGAAGCCGAAACGCGCGACGAACGTGCGGCCCTGAATGGGCCAGTACCCGAGCTCCACGCCGCCCCCATACGTGAACTCGTCGTCGTCCACGCCCATGTTTGCGGCGAAGCCGACGTCGAGCGGTCCGAGGGGACGGCCGTAGCGCCCGACCCCGAGCGTCACGCGCGACGGCTCCGACCCGGTCTCCACCAGCGGCTTCTCGCCGAGGTCGTGGACGGTCAGCCCGACGGTCACGGGCCCCACCTCGCGAGAGAGCCCGACGTCGACCAGCGCCACGCCGTGCTGCGACGGTCCGACGCGCTCTTCGACGAGACTCAAGGCCACGCCGACGTCGATGCCCAGGAACGCCTCACGCGCGTACCCGAGTGTGGCGACCCGCTCGGACACCGGAACCGACTCGGCCTCGAAAAGGTGGTCCTGGCCGCCGGGGGCCGCCAACTCGCCGCTACCGCTCGCACGGTACTGCAGTGAGCGCAGCCCGATACCGACGCCGCCGCCGAGCCAGGAAACGGCCGCCGACGCCGCCACCGCGCTTCCCTCGATGCTCCACCGCTGGACATCGAGCCCGAATCCGCTCGCGCCCGCGAGCAGCGCGGGGTGATAGAAGATCGCGTCCGCGTGACCCGCGCTCATCTGGTAAGAATCCCCCAAAGCCATGGCGCGCGTCGATGCGGGGAGCTGCGTCGTCAACGGGAGCGCGCCCGCTACCTGCGCGGCCACTCCGGCTGGGAGCACGACGATCGACAACGCGAGGGCGAGCGGACGAAGGGCTTTGAAGAGACGGTTGGTCGTGCGCATGACGTCACGGAGTGGGGAATCGGATCGCCCCAACCTCGGGGCATGGGGTCGGCCTCGGCAATAGCACCGCGCGGGGGGCGCGTCGATCCGTTCGACGCGATCAGCCGACGCGCCGTATGAAGTCCTCGATGAGCGCTCGCGCGATCGACATCGGATGCGGCAGATTCGGTAGCGCCTCGGGCCCGAACCACCGTGCATCCTCGATCTCATCGTCGTCGATGCTGATGTGGCCCTCCTCCCAGTCGGCGACGAACCCCACCATGAGTGAGTGAGGGAACGGGTGCGGCTGACTCCCGAAGTACCGGAGGTTGGTGACACGCACGCCGACTTCCTCGTAGATCTCGCGGTGAGCGCATTCTTCGAGCGACTCGCCCGGTTCGACGAAGCCTGCGAGCGTCGAATACACACCCTCAGGGAATCGAGCGGAGCGACCCAGGAGCGCTTCCCGACCGCGCTGGACCAGGACGATCACCGCCGGGGACACCCGCGGAAAGTGCATCTGGCCGCACGAGGGGCACCCCAAGGCTTCGTGCCCGTCGTAGGTGTCGAGCGACGCGGCGCATCGCGAGCAGAAGCGAGTCGTTCGGAGGAACTCGAGCTTCTGGCGCGCGGTTCCCGCCGCGCGAAAGTCGGCTTCCTCCAAAGCGTGGTAGGCCACGCGCAGGCCGTCGGCTCGAAAGCCCGCGGGCGGCTCGTGTCGATCTTCGAAGTCGAAGATCCGTGGGGCGTCCACCGGAGCCCTCAAGCCGATCTTCACTTCACGCTCGGCCAAGCGCTCGGGGCCTAGCGCCTCTGCGAGCTCGTCAACGGTAGGGAGGCGGAGTCCGGCGTCGGCGGTCCGAAGCAGCAGTCGTGAGCCGAAGAACACGAGCGCGCGGCTCATCGCGGCTGTTTGCGGTCGAGTACCACGGTCCGGCGACAGGTCGGACAGGACACCCACACACGATCTCGCACGTACGAGACGTCGGAGCGCGGTGGCACCGATCGCCGGTCGAGCGGGTTGTGGCAATGCGGGCAGTGCAAAGCCGCCCCGGCCCGAAGGGCAAGCTCGAGCGCCCTTCGCTCGGCGTCGGTGAATCGGTCCGAATTCGACCGGTCTGTGTCTGACATTGAAACTGATTCTCAGCAGGGAGGGTGTACAATGTGTCTTCTAGATTGCAGCCAGGTACGCAGGCCCGGCGCTCCCCCTTTGCGCGCCGTGCGGCCAAAATCGCTTAAGAGCAGTCCACCAAATACATGATTCACGCATTCTTTCAAGTCGTCGCTACCGCCGGCATGATCGCCGCGGGTGGTGACCCTCCGCCACCGTCCCAGCCGATCGGTGACGGGTCGACATCGATCGCCCGCTACACGGGGTCTCTGCGCAACGTCGAGGTAACGACCCCCTTCGTCACCGCGGCCGACATCGACGTGGACGGTCGGATCGTGGAGCTGCACTGGGAGCAGGCCGCCCTGCTCGACGGCTTCACCCAGTTCAATCCGGTGGAGGGAAGCGAAGCTTCCCAGAAGACCGAAGTGCTCGTGCTCGTCGACAACGACGCGCTGTATTTCGCCGTGCGGGCATACGACGACGCACCTGGAGAGATCCGTGCCACCCTGTCCGAACGGGACTCGTACGGCTTCTCCGACGACTACATTCGCTTCATCCTCGACACGTACGACGATCAGCGTCGCGCGTACGTCTTCACGGTGAACCCTCTCGGGGTCCAGCACGACGGATTGTGGAACGAGTCGGGCGGTGGAACGGGCCGACGGGGCCGAGGGATGTTCTCTCCCATCGACGATAGCCCCGACTTCCTCTGGTCTTCCGAGGCGCACATCACCGACTGGGGATACGAGGCCGAGATCCGGATTCCCTTCAAGAGCCTTCGCTTTCCCGATGTGGAAGACCAGTCATGGGGACTCCAGATCGAACGGAAGATCCAGCGGAACGGCTTCGAAAGCTCATGGGCTCCGATCACGGCCAACGTGGCGAACAGGCTCACCCAGGCCGGCAAGCTCAACGCCCTGCGAAACCTGGACATGGGGCTCTCCCTCGAGATCAATCCGGTGGCCACGGGCGCGTGGAACGGAGAGATCGACGAGTTCGGCCAGTTCGGGCACCTCGATCCGACCGGTGAGTTCGGGATCAACGCCGCGTATGGAATTACCTCGAATCTCAAGCTCGACGCGACGATCAATCCAGACTTCAGCCAGGTAGAAGCCGACGCCGGCCAGGTCCAGGTCAACGAGCGGTTCTCGCTCTTCTTCCCCGAGCAACGCCCCTTCTTCCTCGAGGGTACCGAGATCTTCGGCATGCCGAAGCAGCTCGTATACACCCGGACCATCGCCAACCCGATCGCGGGCGGTAAGCTCACCGGGAAGGTCGGATCGTTGAACGTCGGCTATCTCGGCGCCATCGACGAAGGCTTCGACGCGGATGCCAACACCTACGTGAACCTCGTACGCCTCCGCCAGGACGTCGGTGCCTCGTCGACGCTCGGGGCCGTCTACACTGATCGGACGGTCGACGCCAACGACTTCAACCGGGTCGCCGGAGCGGACGCTCGGATTCAACTGGCCGGCCGCTATACCTTCACACTGATGGGCGCGCAGAGCTTCACCAACAACGCGCTCTTGGCCGGTCGAACCGAGGGTCGCATGGGCGCGTTCCGATTCGAGCGCGCCGGCCGGGCCTTCTCGATCAACGCCGAATTGGAAGACAGCCAGGCGGGCTTCGACGCGGGAAGCGGCTTCTTCCAGCGCATCGGCGACACGCAATTCAATTCCCGCGCCGCCTACAACTGGTTCGGCACGCGCGGCTCCTTCCTCGAGAGCGTGAATCCGTCGCTCGAGGTGAAGGGCTACTGGGACCACGACGCGTTCTGGGACGGGCAGGGGCTCGAAGAGAGCGAGATCCAGCTGAGCAACCGGGTCAGCTTCAAGAACAACATCACGGTCTGGGCCAACGTCCAGCGGACGATGTTCGAGTATCGCCCCGAGCAGTACGCGACTCTGTTCGTGGAACAGCCGGACGGCTCCTTCTCTCCGTTCCTGCCGGATCAGAGCCTCTTCAATGGCCTCACGGGGATGAGCGTCGGGCTGTGGTTCAACAACTGGGAGCGCGTGCGCGGAAACGTCCGACTCAGCTTCAACGACACGCCCATCTTCGATCGTCGAGTCGGTGTGGCGGTCGAGCCGGCCAAGTCCCGCTCCGGTGAGGTCCGCCTCAATCTGTACCCGATCCGTCCGTTGAGGGCGGAGGTCAGCGTCAATTTCAGCCGACTCGAACGGGCGCGGGATGGTGCTGAGCACTCTACCGCGGTCATTCCTCGGATTCGGGCACAGTATCAGTTCTCCCGAGCGCTCTTCCTGCGTACGATCTTCGAGTACGGGCACCAGGAGAGTGCGGCGCTGATGGACCCCGTGACGGGTCGTCCGCTCTATCTGTGTCAGGATTCCGATTGTTCGGCTCGGGCCGGGTCGGTCAGCAACGACTTCCGGATCGAAGGGCTGGTGGGGTACGAACCCTCCCCCGGGACCGTCTTCTACCTCGGGTACACGAGAGAGATGGAGGACGCGTCCGCCTTCGGATTCGAGAACGTGCGCCCCACGCGCGACGGCCTGTTCATGAAGCTGAGCTACCTCTTCCGGATGTAAACACGGAGCCCGTGGCCGTGTGGGGGCGACCCCAACACGGGTGCGATCGGGAGGAGGGTCGTTGCTAGTGGATGAGCGCGGCTTTAAGGTACGCGGCTGCGAATTCGTGCAATACGACACGGATCGCGCCCCCAGGAGCGCGGATGAGCGCTCCAGTATTTCAACGGAAGTGTAGAGTGGCGAAAGACGCAATCGAGATCGAAGGGACCGTGACCGAGGTCCTTCCCAACGCGACGTTTCGGGTCAAGCTGGAGAACGACCACGAGGTCCTGGCGTACCTCTCCGGCAAGATGCGGCAGAACTACATCCGGGTGCTCGAGGGCGATCGGGTCAAGGTGGAGATGTCGCCGTACGACTTGTCCCGCGGACGAGTCACGTACCGCTACAAGTAGGTCGAAACCCCGGCCTCGGCCGCTCCGTAGGGAGCTACGCCGGTCGGGCCTCGAGGGGCCCCTGACGATGAAGATCGGAGGTTCCATGAAGTCCTTCGCCAAGTTCGCGGTTCTGGGGGTGTCGAGCGTGGTGCTCTTCAAGCTCCTCGCCACGATCCTGTTCCCGATGCTCGGGCTCGTGTTCGGGCTGCTCGCGATGACGGTCAAGTTCGCCCTCATCGCCGCGGTGGTCTTCTTCCTCTACTCGATTTTCAAGAAGTCGAGACGCGAGGTGGAAGAGGTAGAGGTCGAGGTCGGCTGACCTCGAGTCAGCGCCGCGGCTTACTCGTGGCGCGCGGTCGATCGAAATCGACCCGCACCGAGCGACCCTTGATCGTCGTTCCGTTGATGGCCTGAATGACCTGACGGGCGACGGGCTCGTGCACCTCCACGAGAGAATGACTCTCGTGGATGTCGATCTTCCCCACCGACTCTCCGGGGACCCCCGCCTCACCCGTGATCGCCCCGAGAAGGTCACCGACGCGCAATCCATCCCGCTCGCCGACGCTCAGGAAGAGCTTCGACCACGCGGGAACCGAAGCGGCCCGGGCCGCCGCCGTTCGGGGCGCGGGGGGGCTCTGGCTGGCGGAGGTCGAGTCGGACACCGCATCGGGCGGGCGGCTGCGCATCAGAGCGACGACGGCTGCGGCGACTTCGCTCGGATCGTAGCGCTCGAACAGCGGCTCGAGCGCGAGGAGGTAGGGACCGGTGTCGAGCACCTCGATCGCGTTCTCGATCGTCGAGCGGAGTTCATCGACCTCGGTGTTGCGGCGGGGCGGAGGTGGAAACGGAACCGTCTGGTATCCGGTCCGCCGCCCCAGCGCTCTCAGGTGGGCGACCTCGCGCGGGAGGACGATGACGACGTTGTCCTCACCGATCGAATGCCGCCGATCGAGCATATCCGGGTCGGTCGGCACATCACAGCTCACTACGACCAGCCCTTCGGTGCCCTTGGACGCAGCCCGTGCCTCGAGCGCGTCGATGCCGAGCCACACAGGGACGGACGCGTCTCCCGGTGCGCCTGCCGTGAACCCGTGCAGGGTGAGGTGGTCACCGACGTCCGCCGCGCGATCGGCACTTCGGCAGTACACCAACGCGTGTCTCGCCCCGCCGGCCAAGAGCTCGTCCACGACGCGCAGTGCCGCGTCCTCGCGGGGCTCGGGGGCGATGCGAAAGCGAACCTCGCCCCGCTTGGCGACGTCGACCGCCGGTGCCGGCAGGGTCATCGTACGCTTGAACAAACGCTCCACCAGGCTCGTGACCGCGGGTGTCATGGGGAGGGCGCTCAATACGCGCTGAGCCTCGTCCGGAACGTAGTCCAGGACCTGCTCCACGACGCCGAGCGCATCCGGTCCTTCGAAGTGCTGCGCCTGGTCGAAAACGACCGCGGCAATTGCGTCGGCAGAGACGCTGCCCGCTCGCAGCGCCCCGATCACTTCGACTGCGCCGCCGAAGAGGACGTCCGCCCGCTCGGGGAGTGCCCACGACGAGTCCAGCGCGGCGACTGAATGCCCCGTCGCCGCGGCGACCGGGGCGAGCGCTCCCGCGAGTCGGTCGGCGACCTCGGTGGATGCGCAGACGACGAGAATGCGGCCCGCTCCCGAAGGCTCGATATGGTCGAGCAGGCCGGTCGCCCAAGAGACCAGCAAACCGCTTCCAGGTCCGGCCTCCAACACCAGGTTGTTACCCTTCCGAAGCATCGGGATCGCCGATTCCTGCAAGGGAGTCGGAGACTCGATGCCTTCGGCCGCCAAGGCCTCGACCAACTCCGGGGCGATGCCCAGATCTTCGAATGAGTTCACGTCAGGGGCCGTCCAGCTTGGGCTCGCCCGAGCCCGGTCCGCCTTCGTCTCCCGGTTCGTACGGTAGCCTGTTGAGGAGACGTTGTACCTCGTAGTCGAGCCGCGAAGTACGGAGCCGGTCGGTGGTCGCTACGACCTCCGTATACGGCCCATGACGGTGAGCCGAGATCGTGACCGTCCCTTCCGCTCCGTTGTACGTCGCCGCGTGCCCGGATGCGTTGGCTCGAGTCAGACCGACCATGTCAGGTAGGAACACGTCGGCGGTCTCGAGCACCCTCTTGGGTGGGAACGCGGTCTTTCGTCGGTAGCCGGCCATGTGTGCGTTAGCGGTTCGGGTCGCACTTCGATGTTGGTCAGGTGCCGAGTAAGGTGCCGAGCATCTGACGGTTGTGGAAGCCCTCGAGTCTTAGGGTGCCCGACAGAATCGTCGGGGGGTCGATCACGTCGTTGCCCAGCGCCGCGTCCCGAATCGATGCCACCTCGGCTTCGTATCGGTCGACATCGAGCACGGCCTTCGTCTCGGTTCGCGGTAAATCCAGGCCGGTGGCCGCTTCGATCAGGACATCCACTCGGCCGATGTCGCGTCCTTCCAGCATGTATGCGTCGAAGAGCCGTCGCCGGAGCGCGTCGCCTCGGTCGTGTTCCGAGGAGAAGAGAACGAGCTCGTGGGCCTTACGGGTCCACGGCACGAGCCGCGGCGGCGAGAGCTCGACGCCCAGGTCCGCCGCGATGGCTCGGGCGTCGCGCCAACGGTCTGCGAGCGAGGGGTCGTCGATGTCGATCAGGGGTGTGGGAGGAGGACGGAGTTCGAGCGGCAGCCAGTCGACGCCTGGGGTCCCCGATTGCTCGATCTCGAGCGAAAGGAGGTAGGAGAGCGGGTCGATGAAGTCGAAGAAGACGGTCGGTCGCGACGGAGCCATGGTTGGAAGCTAGCCGCTACGTGGGCGGGTTGGAGAACTTTCTCCGAGTCCCGGCTCCCACCATATTCCTCCTCCGTCAGCCCTCGTCCGGGATCCCCAATGCGGTTCAGCGCCAACATCGAAAAGCTCCAGCCGTCGGCCACGATTGCGGTGAGCACCCTCGCAAAGAAGCTCGCGGCCGAAGGTCGAGACATCCTCAATCTGAGCGCGGGCGAGCCGGACTTCGACACGCCCGTGTTCATCGCCGATGCGGCGGTGGAGGGCATCCAGGCTGGTCGGACGCGGTACACGCCGCCCGCGGGCATCCCGGAGCTTCGTGCCGCGATCGCGGCACGCTTGAGCGAACGCGGGGAGCACCAGGCGAGCGCTGAAGGGGTGGTGGTGACCGCGGGCGCCAAACAGGCGCTGTTCAACGCGATCTTCACGCTGTTCGGGCCGGGTGACGAAGTGTTGATCGCGGCGCCGTACTGGACCACGTATCCCACGCTCGTCGAGCTCGCCCGAGCTCGTCCAGTGGAGGTCTTCGGTGACGAGGCGAACGGCTTCAAAGTGACCGCGGCCCAGCTGGATCGGGCCGCGACCGGTGCCACGCGCGGCCTGGTGCTCAACACGCCCTGCAACCCGACCGGTGCGGTCTACACGCTCGACGAGCTGGGCGAGATCGCTGCCTGGTGCAAGGACCATGACGTGTGGCTCCTCAGCGATGAGATCTATCGCGACATCCACCACGATTCGTCGTCCCCGGCTCCGGGGATTCTGAGCCTTCCCGAATCCGGGCTCGGCCCCAGCGTGTTGGTCGACGGAGCGTCGAAGGGCTTCGCCATGACCGGATGGCGGATCGGATTTTCATACGCGGATCCCGAGATCTCGAAGAAGCTCACTGCGCTGCAGAGCCAGATCACGTCGAACGCGGCGACGCCGTCTCAGGTGGCGGCACTCGCCGCATTTTCGGATGTGGCCGCTGCAGCGCGAGACCAAGCCGCGATGGGAGAGGCGTTCCGACGTAGGCGCGATCTCGTATGCAGCCGGATGAGAGAGCTGCTACCCGATGTTCCGTTCGTGGAGCCTGCCGGCGCGTTCTACCTCTACTTCCGGGTCGATGGTCTTCATGGTGACGGAGTCGACTCGGCGACCGAGTGGTGCTCGAAGCTCTTGCGCGAACAAGGAGTCGCACTCGTACCCGGTGGAGCCTTCGGCGACGATGCGTGGGTTCGCCTGAGCTTCGCGACGTCCGACGAGATCCTCGAAGACGCGTTTCGCCGCATTGCGACGATGGTGGGCGTCGGCGTCACCGGCTGACGTCGACCCGACCTACCCCAGCGCGGCCAGGACCCTGGCGGCCGCCGCTTCGGTGCCGGGCACATAGGCGCCGCCGAAGAGGTTCACGTGCACGAGCAGGTAGTACAACTGATACAGGTCTCGGCGGTATGCCCGGTACCCCCGTCCAATCGGCCGAAGCTCTCCGTAGGCCTCGTAGAGGTCGGGGCCGAACCCCCCGAAGAGCTCTGTCATCGCAAGGTCGACCTCCGCGTGGCCGCGGTACACCGCCGGATCGACGAGTGCGGGCCTTCCTCCTTCGGTCACGAACGTGTTGCCGCTCCAGAGATCGCCATGGAGCAGCGACGGCGGACCGATGCCTTCCAGAGCGGTCGGGGTTCGGTCGATCACCTCGTCCAGGGTGCGCCCCGCCAGGAAACCGCGCGCGCGGGCCGCGTCGAGTTGGGGGAGGAGTCGCTGTTCGCACCAGAACGCCCCCCACGAATCGGTGAGCGCGTTTCGCTGGGGTAGCGACCCGATCCAGTTCGACTCCGGCCAGCCGAAGTCGTCGCCCGCCTCCGCGTCGTGGAGCAACGCGAGCGCTCGACCGAGGCGTGCGTCGGAGTCCGCTTCCGGTGACGTCGGCTCGAGCCACTCCATGAGGAGCCAGGACGGCCCGTCCCCGTCTTCGCTGAGCGCGAGAGGCCGTGGAACTCGCGGGCCACGATCTCCTCCGGCCTCCGATGCCGCCCGCCGCAGGTGTGTGAGCCCATCCGCCTCGGCGACGAACATCCCGGTGGGAGCGGCCGCGTTCCATTTGAGGAAATAGGACCTGCCCCCGGACTCGAGTCGTGCACCATTGTTGATACAACCGCCCGAGACGGCCCGGATCGAGTCGATGCTCGCGTCAGGCGTTCCGGCAATCCCTCGAATGGCGATGCCGAGAGGCTTCCGGAGCGAAGCCGGGAGGCGCATCAGACCGACTTCAGTCGATCCAGGAGGCCCTTGCAGGAGCGGTGGATCATGTCGTAGACGCTCTCGAAGCCGCTCGCCCCGCCATAGTACGGGTCGGGCACATCGTCTCCCGCTCCCTCGGAATCGAAATCCCTGAGGAGACGAACCTCCGCGTCCGAGCCGATTGCGTCGGCCATGCGCTCGATGCCGCGAAGGTTCTCGCGATCCATCGCGATCACGAAGTCGAAATGCTCGAGGTCTTGGTCGGTGAGCTGGCGAGCACGGCTGAGCAGCTGTACGCCGTGTTGGTTCGCGACCATTTCGGCACGCGCGTCGGGGCGTTCGCCCACGTGCCACGCGCCGGTACCCGCGGACTCGATGTCGAACTTCTCCTCGAGCCCCGCCTCGACCACGAGCTGCTGGAAGATCGCTTCGGCCAGCGGGGAACGGCAGATGTTGCCGAGGCACACGAAGAGGACCGACGTGCGCGGTGATTCGGCGGTGTCAGTGGGCATCGAGCGGCGGCGCAGCGCGGTGCGTGTCGGGTTCGGAAGTCGGAATCGGCGACCCACTTCCACTCGGGCGGCAAGTTGTCTGGATGTTACACCCTTGGCAAGGAAGCTCGTTACCTTTTCAGGCTCCGGAGGCGTGGTTTGTCTTCGTCATGACCCCTGATTGGACGAACGATTGAATTCTGCACGATTTGAAGACCTCGGTCTATCCACTGACCGCCTTGCCGCTGTCGAGGCACTCGGCTGGGTGCATCCGACCCCGATTCAGCTCGACGCGATCCCGGCTGGATTGAAGGGCCAGGATGTGGTCGGCATCGCCCAAACCGGCACCGGGAAGACCGCCGCCTTCATGATTCCGGCGCTCGAGCGCATCGACGCCGGCAAGGGCCTCCAGGTACTCGTCCTGTGCCCCACGCGAGAGCTTGCACAGCAGGTCTCCGACGATACCGTTGCTCTTTCCAAGGGCACGAGTATCCGCTCGGAAGCCATCTTCGGCGGTGTCGGTTACGAGCCTCAGATCCATGCGCTGAAGCAGGGCTTCGAGGTCATTGTCGCGACTCCTGGCCGATTCATCGATCACATGAAGTCGGGCCGGGTCGACCTCTCGAAGGTGCACTACCTGGTCCTCGACGAGGCCGATCGGATGCTCGACATGGGATTCCGACCCCAGATTGAGGAGGTGTTCCGCGGCATGCCGCGGGAGCGACAGACCATGCTGTTCAGCGCGACCATGCCACACGGGGTCCACGACCTCGCGCTGCGCATGACAAAAGAAGCGATATGGATCGAGGCGACTCCCTCGGGCACCACGGCCGAGGGCGTCGAAGAGGTCTTCTACTCGGTGAAGCCGGAGAAGAAGCCCGATCTGCTCCTTTCTCTGGTGACCGACCCGGAGTGGGACCAGGTACTGGTCTTCACCCGGACCAAGGCGGGGGCCGACGTGCTCGAGGCGCGGCTGCGGCGCGAGGGGATCTCCACGGACGTCATGCACTCCAACAAACACATGAAGCACCGTACCCGTGCACTCGATCGTTTCGCGACGGGCAAGGTGAAGGTGCTCGTCGCGACCGACGTCGCGCAGCGCGGCTTGGATGTCGAGGGGATCAGCCACGTCGTGAACTACGACGTGCCACTAGACCCCGAGGACTACGTGCACCGGATCGGCCGCACAGGACGCGCCGGTGCGACCGGAACCGCCGTCACCTTCGTGACCGCCGGGGACCTCGGCGCGATCAAGGGCCTCGAACATCGACTTGGGCGCCAGGTCCAGAAGATCCACCTTCCCGACTACGACTATGCGGGCACTCCACAGACGGAGAGCCGTTCCGCGGCGAAACGGGGTCGCAAGTCACGATCGCCGCAGGGATTGGGCAGCCGGTCCGCCGACGAACTCAGTCCCGAAGAGCTCGCAGCACTCCTTAACCCCGGATCCTGACCCGAGGCAAAGACAGCATGATCTTCAAGCGGTATGGCACCACGTACCACAGCGTCGATATGGACTTCACGGCCGAGGCCTTGAACGAGATCGGCTTCCGGCGGAATCGCGAGGAGTCCATTCCGGTGGACGACCTCGGCGACCGGTATGAGCACATCGACACCGTCGAGCTGACCGCCGAGGCCGAGGGCAAGATGCAGAACGAGACCGAGCAGCTTCTTCTCGACCGGCTCGCCGAGCAAGTCGAGCAGCAACGCTCGCGCTTGCCGGACCGTGGGATTCTCGTTGTCGAAAACGAGTCGGGCCACGACTACCCGCGGACCCGCCAGGAAACCAAGAACATCGTCGAGCGCGGAGCGAATCAGATGCACTTCGCCTACTCGATACGACCCCCGCTCCGGATGGCTCTGTACAGGCCCGTGAGCTAGTCGGACCGCCCCGCGGGAAGAGGTTTGCAGATCGTGCGGCACTCGGGATGTAGGAGATTTCCCTACGTCACTCAGCCGCTCTTTCCCGACTGAGGAGCGGTCACGCTCCTCGTATCCTTCGTTCGGACGTTTTTCGGAGCTGAATGCCGAGGGAATTGGGGAAGCACTCCACCCGTCCCCGAGGATCGGCTCCGGGGCCGGTCGGGAGTTCAGGGCAGGGGCTTCCGGCCGACCCGAAGTTCGGCTGAGTGCCTGTTGGCGGGAGGGTCACAGGGACTCATGCCGAGGCCCGGTAGGGGAGACCTTACCGGGTTTCTTCGTATTGCCCCACGCTTCCGGCACGTGGGCACATGTTCTCGTCACGGTCAGCGCAGTCCGAAGTGAATACCGTCGAGAGCCCACGCGGGATCAATCGGAATCCCGAGGTGCGTCAACGCGGTGACCGCGATGTCCACGATCGCGCTCGGGGCCTCCCACGTGCCGAGCGCGGCTCCCGGTCCGCTGGCGATGATGAACGTCGTCATCTCGGCCGGTGACTCGCCTCCGTGCCCGCCGTCCTCTCGTCGTCCGTGGTCGGTGCTGACGAGAATCAGCCAGTTCTCGAGCCCGTGGGTCGGTCGGCGCTCGACCGCTGCGACGAGTCGGCCGACCTCCTGGTCTGCCCGGGCGATCGCGTCGCGGTATTCGACACCGATGGACCCGTGTTGGTGACTTGTCTCGTCCGGGTCACCGAGGTAGACGAAGAGCGCGTCGGGGTCGTTCTCCTGAAGCTCCTGCTCGGCGAGCGTGACCGAGCGGGCGTCGGCTTCCCTCCACCCGAGCTCGTATCCGTCGAGCAGTTCGAGCACGTCGACCGGCGGCGCGAGAACCGCGTCGCGTTCCTGAAGATCCATGAGCGGCGTCCAGTCGACCACGGCGAAGGTCCTCAGGTCGGGTCGCGCGCGCTCGACGCGGGTCAAGAAGCTGGGGAATCGGTCGTATCGAGGCGCCGTGAAATCATTGCTGAGGACGCCATGCTTGTCGGGCCACACACCCGTCAGCATGGACGACCAAGCGGGGCCGCTGACCGAAGGGGTCGTCGTACGCGTGCGTGCTGTGAACGTCCCCTGTTCCACGAGTCGGTCGAGGTTCGGTGTCGACACATCGGCGAGAACGTCGGGCCGAACCCCGTCGATCCCGATCACGAGTACCTTGGGCGTTCTCGCTTCGAGCGGGACGGCCGACGGGGGCGTGTCGCTCGAGCAGCCGGGGGTGAGCATCAAGAGGCCGATCGCGGCGGAGCGCGCGAGCGTCCGTCCGCCAGACGCCGGTTGCGCGATCGGGGTCTTCTTGCTCCACTTCCGAACTTGGATCACGGGATGACTCCGGGAGGATCGAGATGTCCGTACGTCACGTCGATACATTGCCCGCCGAAGAGGTCAAGGCCGGAACGGCCACCAAGCGCCAGGTGCTCATCGGGCCCGACGAGGGACCGAACTTCGCCATGCGCCGCTTCATCATGGAGCCCGGCGGAGGCATGCCGATGCATACGAACAAGGTCGAGCACGAGCAATACGTGCTTCGCGGCAGCGCCCGGGTGCAGATCGGAGAAGAAGTCCACCACGTGAAGGCCGGCGACGTCGTTTACATTCCCGGAGGGGTGCCGCACAACTACCAGGCGGACCAGGGCGACGAGCCGTTCGAATTCTTATGTGTGGTCCCGAATCAACCGGACGAGATCGAACTGGTCGATTGCTGAGACGGTCACCCGAGGAGGGCCGCCACGCCGGCCGTGACCGCTCCCGCGACGAGGGGCACGGCGAGGTTGTCATCGAGTGGCCAGGAGTGGCGCTCGGCCAGTGTGGTCGCCAGCCCTGCCGTCAGCGCGACGACGGGGCCGTGCCGGAGCCATAGGATCACCCCGGCCACGAAGAAGAACACGGCCGTTCCCAAGACCGTACCGCCGAGGAGCGGGCGTCGCCCCCACCTCTGTCCGGTGTAGCTCCCCGCCGGGTCCGCGAGCGCCAACACGAGGATGGCGCTCGTGGCGACATCAATGGGGAAGAGCGCCAAGACGATGGCCATCCCCGAAACGTACCACGTGGAGGATGCGATACCGCGAGCCTCCCTCGGAGAAGCCAATGCTCGGAAGCAGCGAAAGAAGAACTCGTTGCTTGCGGGATACTTGAGCCGCACGATGTCCACCACGAGAAGCAATGCGACGACTCCGCCAAGGAAGAGGGCGGCCCACCCGGCCGGGATGTCGAACAGGTAGATCCCGACGACCACCGACACGCCGGTGAGCGCGTGGAATATCCGCCGCCACGGCTGGAGGCCGCGGGTGCCCTCCACGAGGTCTTCGAACGATGGCGAGCGCGCGGGATCAGCCTCCATGGAGTGCGTCAGCCGAACTCCACGCCACCCTGGGCGGCTTCGGCGCTCAGCAACGCCGTATCGGCCGCCCGCAGCAACTCCTGAGGATCCTTCATGCGCTCGTTGTACGACGCCAACCCGAAGCAAATGGGCCCGGGTGCCTGGTCCCCGAGCGCCGCTTCGATCCGGTCGCACGCGATCCGACCGCCCTGGAGGTTCGTGCCGAGAAGGAGCACGGCGTACCGCCCGGCCCCGACGTGGGAGACGAGATCCGAATTACGCGTGGTCCTTTCGATCGCGGTCCCGAGGGCGCGGAGCACATCGGTGTCTCCACTGCCCACCTCCACTCCCGCCGAGACGAGCATGACCGTGAATGGAAGCCCACGGTCACCGGCTTCGAACAGGTAGTCGTATACGAGGTCGAAGTGGAGCCGGTTGGCCAACCCGGTCTGTGAGTCGGTCAACGCGGGATGCGACCGGGCGTATCCGTCTGCCTGAGGTCGTTCGCTGATCAGCATGAGCACTCCGTGACGCGCATCGGGGGGCTGCGCACCCTCAATCTCGAACGTTCCTACGAATCGTGCCACTCATTCCTGGCCGGAGGGGAGCGCGAGCGCGATCAACTCGGCGGGCTCGCCGTTGCCACCCACGGAAACGACGATGAACTGGCGCCCGTCGTGCATGTAGGTCATGGGGAGCCCGACCTGGGCGTTCGGAAGCTCGATCTTCGCGATCCGCTCACCCGTCGCCTTGTCGAGAGCCCACATGACGGGGCCACCGGCGGCACCCTCGCCTGCGAAGAGGAGTGTCCTCGTGACCAGGAGTCCAGCGCGGGAGATCTTGCCGGTCGTGGGAATGAGCGCCGGATCGATCTCCAAGCGCTCTGCTACGAAGTCGGGCGTGTCGCCGTTCGGAACGCTCCACGCGAGATCGCCGGACGAAAGAGCGAGCGCCGTTACCCGCCCCCACGGAGGTTTGACGATCGGGATTCCCCGCGCGACCTGTGGTCGAGCGAAGCCGAATACGAAGTCCATGTCCGACCTCTCTCCGCCCGGCACGAGCGACAACACGGTGGGGTCCGACTGCGACCCGACGTAGAGCATGCCTGTCTCCGGGTCGATGGCACCACCTTCCCAGTTCGCGCCCCCGATCGTGCTCGGGCGCATGAGCGTGCCCTTCGTTCCGTCCGGCGCCTCGGCCAGTGAGGGAGGAGTGAACAGCGTCCCCATCCGGAACTCGCGCACGGCCTCTCTGGCCCGCTGCTCGATCTCCGGCGTGAAGTCGATCAAGTCGTCCTCGCTGAAGCCCTGAGCCTCGAACGCGGGTGGCTTCGTGGGGAAGGGTTGCGTCGGGGACGTCCACTCTCCCGGTACGTCGGTCTGCGGAACCGGGCGCTCCTCGATCGGCCACACGGGCTCTCCAGTGAGTCGATCGAACACGTACGCGAAGCCCTGCTTCGTGAGTTGTGCGACGACCTTGCGCTCCTGCCCGTCCACTCGAATGTCGGCCAGGATCGGGAACGTGGGATTGTCCCAATCCCAGATGTCGTGGTGGATGATCTGAAAGTGCCAAATCTTCTCACCGGTCCTCGCGTCGAGGCAGACGAGGCTGGTAGAGAAGAGGTTATCGCCCGGACGGTGGCCTCCATAGTAGTCACCGGTGGCGGCCTCCGTCGGGAGGTACACGTATCCGGTCTCGGGATCGAACGAGATCGGCGCCCACACGGCGGCGTTGCCCGTGTAGGACCACGACTCCTCGAGCCACGTGTCGTTCCCCTCTTCGCCGGGCTCGGGGATCGTCTTGAACGTCCACAGGAGTTCTCCCGTCCGGGCGTCGAACCCACGCACGTCCCCGGGGGTGTTGATCATCGACGGGGGCCGAAGGCCGACGTGATGCGCCGACCCTACGACGATGACGTCTCCGACCACCGTCGGAGGTGAGCTGGCGCCGATGGTGCCGACCAACGGGATCCCCTCGCGTGTCCGGTGGCCATCATTCAGGTCTACGACGCCGTCGATGCCGAAGCCGTCGACCGGAACCCCGGTGGCTGCGTCGAGCGCGACCATGTGGTAACCGGGCGTGACCGAGACGATTCGCTCGTCGCCCGCGCCATCGGTCCAGTATGCCACTCCCCGACCCGGGTTGGCCCGCGGGGCCTCCGACAGGCGCTCGCCTTCATCCATGCGCCACATCCACAAGGTCTCGCCCGTCCCCGCATCGATCGCGACGACGCTGCGCCGCATTCCGGCCGTGGCATAGAGCACGCCGTCGATCATGAGTGGGGTCGTGGCGGAGCGGATGTACGGGTTCGGCCCGAAATTCTGCGCGCTCCACCGCCAGGCGATCTCGAGGTCCTCCACGTTGGAGGCGTCGATCTGATCGAGTGGCGCAAATCTGGTATGACCCGGGTCGCCGCCGTACACGGGCCACTCTCCGTCCGGAGCGCCCGTTTGTGCGGAGACAACGGTCGGCGCCGAAGCCAGCGCGGCCAGGGCGAGGGCGGTGACCATCAGGCGCGTGTGGGGGACGACCGGAATACGGGGAGTACGGTGGCTCGGATGCATCGGTCTCGAATCGTGGGGGATGGAGCGTCGATATTCTGCGCCGGCGCGGGTCAACCCGCCAGCCGAGCTGCCCCGTTGCCCGGTGTGGGAGCCTCGGATACCGTGAGTGCTGACTCCGACACGGTCCCGCGGTCGCCCAGTGGGACGGCGCCGCACTCCCAGGAACACGAGACGCTCGATGAAGATCCTCCGCGACCTCCCGGTCCTCCTACTGGCCTTGCTGCTTCCGCTCTCGTCCGCGGCTCAGCAAAAGCGCTCCCTCGACCATGAAGACTACGATCGATGGAACCGCATTCAGAGCGATCTGCTCTCCAAAGACGGAGATTGGCTCGCCTACCGACTGGTACCCGGGGACGGCGACGCGCGGCTGATCGTGCGCGACCTCGATTCAGAGCGCGAGCTGACGGTCGATCGGGGCGCGCAGCCGCGCTTCACGGCGGACTCTCGTTACCTCGTCGCGTTGATCGAGCCGCTGCAGTCGGTGGTCGACTCACTCCGGGGTGAAGGCACGCGTGGGGACGATCTGCCGAAGGACTCGCTCGCGATCGTCGAGTTGTCTTCGATGACGGTCACGCGTGTCGCCGACGTGTCCTCATATCGACTTCCGGAGGACGCGGGCGAGTGGATGGCGTACCTCACGGTGACGCCGGACGACGACGAGGACGACGACGAGGACGCCGAGGAGCAAACGCCGGAGGAGGAATCCGAGGGCGACGATCCCGACGCGCCCAGGCTCGACGACGGCTCGCCCCTCATCGTCCGCATGCTCGAGTCCGGCGCGGAGCGTCGCTTCGAATTCGCGTCCGACTATGCGTTCGCGGCGGATGGCTCCGCGCTCTACTACACGTCATCCGGTGATGACGGCGCGGCCGACGGCGTGTCGAGGGTGGGCCCGTCGGGCGCCGCCGATCCGATCGCCAGGGGGGAGGGGCGCTACATCCAGCTTGCCGTATCGGACGAGGGTGCCGTCGCGTTCCTGACCGATCGGGACGACCGGACCTCGGAGGCGCCCTCCTTCGCGCTGTACACGGCGGGTGACCAGGGCGCGGCCGTCGTCGGTGTCGCGGCGGGCGCCGCCGAGATCCCGAGCGGGTGGGCTCCGAGCGAGCACGGGGACCTGACTTTCTCGGAATCGGGACGGCGCCTCTTCTTCGGGACCGCCGAGGCTCCGCGGCCTGTCCCCGAAAACGACGTGCCCGAGGACGAGCGCGTCGAGGTCGACATCTGGAACTGGAAGGACCCCTATCTCCAGCCGATGCAGCTGGTGCAAGCGGAGCAAGAAAAGGAGCGCAGCTATCGTGCGATGCTCGACCTCGCATCAGGACGCGTGCTGCAGATCGCCACGGTCGACGTGCCCGAGGTCGACATCGCCGACGGAGGGGACGGCACGGTCGCCCTCGGGACGAGCAATCTGCCGTACCGCCAGCTCGTCTCATGGGACGGTCGCTACTCCGACCTGCACCTGATCGACCTCGAGGATGGCTCCCGGACTTTGGTGGCCGAGATGGTCCGCGGCGGAGGAGACCTCTCGCCCGGAGGGCGATACGTCACGAGGTGGGACGGCTTCGACCAAACCTGGTACGCGATCGACGTGGAGACCGGAGAGCAGAGCGATCTCGCGGCATCCCTCGACGTGCCGGTGCACGACATCCTCGACGATCACCCCGATGCGCTGCGCCCGTACGGCGCCGCCGGTTGGACGGAAGGCGACGAGCGTTTTCTCCTGTACGACGAGTTCGACATCTGGGCGGTCGACCCGACCGGCCAGTCCGCGCCGCGCAATGTCACGGAAGGCTTGGGGCGGGCGACGCAGACCCGCTTCCGCTATTTGGACCTCGATCGCGACGATCCAGTCGTTCCGGGCGATGAGGACGTCTACCTGACTTCTTTCGGCATCCACACCAAGGCGAGCGGCGTGTATCGGGATCGCTTCGACTCGAATCGTCAGCCGGCCGTGCTTGTCGAGGGCGACGCCCGATTCGCGGATGTGAGGAAGGCCGACGATGCGGACGTCGTCACGTACTCGAGAGCGACCTTCTCCGAGTTCCCCGACATCTGGGTCGCCGACCCGGACTTCGACGGCGGCGTGAAGGTGACCAACGCCAATCCACAACAGTCCGAGTACCTCTGGGGCAGCGCGGAGCTCTTCGAGTGGACCTCGAACGACGGGACACCGCTGCAGGGCATCCTCTACAAGCCCGAAGGCTTCGACCCGAGCGAAGAGTACCCCATGATGGTGTACTTCTACGAGCGCTCTTCGGATGGCCTGCACCAGTACGTGGTGCCTGCCCCGGGAAGCTCATCGATCAATCGCAGCTTCTACGTGAGTCGCGGCTATCTTCTCTTCGTTCCGGACATCCCGTACCGGATCGGCTATCCCGGGGAGAGCGCCGTCGACGCGGTCGTACCTGGTGTCGTGGCGTTGATCGATCAGGGATTCGTGAACCGGGACCGGATCGGCGTCCAGGGGCATTCGTGGGGCGGCTACCAGATCGCGTATATGGTGACCCGCAGCGACATCTTCGCGGCCGCGGAAGCCGGTGCTCCCGTCGCGAACATGGTCAGCGCCTACGGCGGAATCCGATGGGCGTCCGGCATGAGCCGCGCCTTCCAGTACGAGCGGACCCAAAGCCGGATCGGTGGCTCGCTCTGGGATGCGCCGCTTCGGTACATCGAGAATTCTCCGATCTTCACCGCGGACAAGATCCGGACGCCGCTCCTCATGATGCACAACGACGAGGACGGAGCTGTGCCGTGGTATCAAGGGATCGAGCTTTTCAGTGCGCTTCGACGTCTCTCGCAGCCGGTGTGGATGCTCAACTACAACGGCGAAGCGCACGGTCTGCGTGAGGAGCACAACCAAAGGGACTGGGCGATTCGCATGCAGCAGTTCTTCGACCACTACCTGATGGATCAACCGGTTCCCGTGTGGATGGACGAGGGTGTGCCCGCCATCCTGAAGGGTGAGACGCTCGGACTCGAGCTCACCACGAAGAAAGTCATCTCGGAGGAGGGCGATCAGGGCCGCTGACGTTCGACCGCAAAGGCACGGCCTCTCGCGGGTGGTGCGACGCCGGATCGGGCTGATCGCAGGCTCGGCCGCCGTCGCTTCGCTGGTTTTCGCAGCGGGTCCGCGGACCACCTTCGACGAAGCGTGGGTCGAGCCCACCCTGGCCACCGACATCGACGCGTACCTCGGGAGTGTGGAAGCCGGCGTGCCCGACCTGAGGCCGGGCGACGATCGAGAGGTCGTGTGGCTCGATCCGACGAGAACGGAGCGCACCCCGATCTCGCTGGTGTATCTGCACGGCTTCTCGGCCGATCGCCACGAGATCGAGCCGGTCGTGAGCGAGCTCGCGAGCGATTTCGGGGCGAACGTCTATTTCAGCCGACTCACCGGACACGGCCGTGATGGTCCCGCCATGGCCGAGGCCACGGTCGAAGCGTGGCTTTCGGACACGGCTGAGGCGGTCGTGATCGGCGAGCGGATCGGGGAGCACGTGATCCTCGTGGGCACGTCCACCGGCGGAACGCTCGCGCTTTGGGCGGCCGCACGCCCGGAGGCGGCTGAGCGGATCGACGCGCTGGTGTTGATCTCGCCGAACTTCCAGCCGAAGGACCGCTCGTCTCGGATTCTCCTGTACCCGTGGGGTAGCACCCTCGCGCGGGCCATCATAGGTCCAGAACGGTGCTTCACCCCTGAGAACGATGCTCAGGAGCGACATTGGACGACCTGCTATCCCACCGGAGCTCTCCCACCGATGATGGCCCTCGTGGAGCACATGAGGACGGCTGATCTCACCGGCGTGAAGGCCCCCGTACTTCTTGTATACTCACCGGACGACGAGGTGGTCGATGCCGCCGAGACCGAGCGGGTCTTGATGCGCCTTACCGGCACCGAGGTCCGGCGGTATGTCGTCGAGGGGTCCACCGACCCCATGCGTCATGTGGTTGCCGGTGACATCGTGTCTCCGGCGAGCAACGCCGAAGTGCGAAGCGCCGTCCGCGACTTTCTGACCGACGTCTTTCCTCCAAACCCCCGCTGAATCGATGGACCTCCTCTCCGGCACCTTCCTCGGGAATTCCGGCCAGACTTGGGCGCTCGCGTTCGGGGTGGCGCTGGGGTCGTTTCTCGTACTGCGCTTCATGAGTGGTTGGCTCGCGCGCCTTCTCACGCGGGTGGCCAGCAGAACGAACGTGTACTGGGACGACGTGATCGCCGTTTCCATGACGGCCACCAAGTCGACGCTGATCGTCCCCGTCGCGGTGTTTTTCGGGAGTCAGTTGCTGGAGCTCCCGGATCCCTGGACTTCAGCGCTCCGGAGCATCGCGATCATCGCGCTCGTGATCCAGGCCGGCTTCTGGTCGAGCCAGGCGCTGTCATCGTGGCTGGCCCATCGGTCCGAGGAGAAGGCGGACGTCGATCCGTCGGAGCTGATGACGCTGAACATGATCGGCATCGGTCTCCGGCTCGCCCTCTGGTCCATGGTCGTCCTGCTTGCGCTCGAGAACGTGGGCGTCGACGTGACCGCGCTCATCGCGGGGCTCGGGATCGGAGGCGTCGCCGTGGCGCTCGCGGCGCAGAACATACTGGGCGACCTCTTCGCATCGATCTCGATCGCCTTCGACAAACCGTTCCTGATCGGCGACTTCGTGACCGTGGGCGACTTCATGGGCAACGTGGAGGCGATCGGCGTGAAGACGACGCGGGTAAGGAGCCTATCGGGTGAGCAGGTCGTCTTCTCGAACACCGACCTCCTGGACAGCCGCATCCGAAATTACGGCCGCATGTACCAGCGGCGAGTGGTGCTTCAAATCGGGGTCACGTACCAAACGCCCCGCGAGGCACTGCGCGCGATTCCCGGGATCATCCGTGAGGCGATCGAGGCACGTCCGGAGGATCAGGTCCGCTTCGACCGCTCTCACCTGGCAAGCTACGGAGACTTCGCGATCACCTTCGAATCCGTCTACTTCGTGCTCGCCCCCGAGTACGCGCTGCACATGGACATCAAGCAGGACGTATATCTGCGCATTCACGAGGCGTTCGACGAGCGCGGGATCGAATTCGCATACCCGACGCAGACGCTCTTCGTCGAGCGGGGCGAAGGCTCCTAGCCGCGACGCCGGAGCCGGCTTTGTGTGCCGCACAGCGCCGTCGGCGCGGCGATCGCTCCAGATCGTGAGGCGCTAGAGGCTCGGGAGGCGGTCGAACCAAGGGCGAGCGCGCTCGAGCTGACCGGCGACTCGGAAAAGGGTCGCCTCGTCCGCGAAGTGGCCGACGAGGTGCACGCCGATCGGCAGGCCCGCATCGTTCCAATAGAGCGGAACCGACATCGCGGGCTGGCCCGTGACGTTGTAGATCGGCGTCCACGGGATGAAGTCGAGCGCGGTCTTGGCGGCCTGTTCGATGAGGCCCGCCATCTTGATGAGGCGTCCCGACCCGATCACCCCGAGAAGCTCGAGCTGTCGCCGCTCGGTTGCGCTCGGCGAGATGGCCCCGATCTTGGGCGGGGGTGTCGAGACCGTCGGGGTCAGCACGAGATCGTACGACTCGAAGAACCCCCCGACGTCCCGACCCATGATCTCGGTCCACCGCAGGGCCTCGGCGTAGCTCTTCGCCGAGAGCGCTTCGGACAGCAACCCGAGCGCCCACGTCGCGGGCTCGAGCTCGGAGCGAGCAGGTCGTCGTCCCACCGCGGCGGACGCCTCTGCGATGTCCGCACCGAGCTCACCGGCCACGATGGTCATGAACATCTTCGCGAAGGTCGGTCCGTCGATCGGCATGTGATCCTCCACTAGGTGGTGACCGAGCTCCTCGAGGAGCGCCACTGCGTCGTGGACGGCCGCGATGCAATCAGGATGGACCTCGGTCGGCACGCTCGGGATCGTCGTCCAGGCGATCCGGAGACGCCCGGGATCGGCCTCCACTTCCTCGGCGAAAGGGCGGACGGGTGCGGGGATCTCGAACGGCGCTCCTGTGTCCGGGCCATGCGTCGCGTCGAGCATGGCGGCGCTGTCGCGCACACTTCTCGTGAGCACGTGCTCGACCGATGCGCCACGCCAAAGCTGGCCGCGCTTCGGACCCGTGGGCGTGCGGCCGCGGGTCGGCTTCAAGCCGAAGAGTCCGCAGCATGAAGCCGGGATCCGGATGGACCCACCACCGTCGCCCCCGCCCGCCATCGGGACGATCCCGGCCGCGATCGCCGCGCCCGACCCGCCGCTGGATCCCCCGGGGCTGCGGTCGAGGTGCCAGGGATTTCGCGTGGGGCCCCAGAGTTCGGGCTCGGTCACCGGCAGCAGACCCCACTCTGGTGTATTCGTCTTGCCCGCGACGACCGCGCCGGTCGCCTTCACTCGTCGGGCCAGCTCCGAGTCCGCCTCGACGACGTGGTCGGCGAGGAAGCGACTTCCGGCAGAGGTGGGGTGACCGGCGTACATGGTCGTCAGGTCTTTCGCCAAGAACGGCACGCCCGCGAAGGGACCGGCTCCTCGGCCTTGATTTCCGCCCTGCGCGGCTGCGTGTCGTGCGTCCTTCTCCATGAGTCGAACCACGGCGTTGATCTCGGCGTTGACGCCTTCAATCCGGCGCAGCGCGCACTCCAACAGCTCGGTGGCACTCACGTCCCCGGCCCGGACCCGTTCCGCCAACCCGGTGGCGTCATGGGCGACGTATTCGTCGTGCGTCATGAGAACACGCTCCTCAGCCGCCGACTGCCCGCTCGAGGTCGGCGAGCATCTGGCGGGAATTGGCATGATCGGGCATGAATTCCACCGCACGGCGAGCATGCGGAAGTGCCTCCTCGTAACGCTCGAGGCGAATGTAGGTCCGCCCCAGCTCGAAATGCGCCCTACCCAGGCCTGGCTCCGCTTCCACGGCCCGTGTGTATGCTTCCGCGGCTTCCGTGTACCGCCCCGCCTCCTGAAAGGCGTTGCCCAGGTTGAAATGCGCCAGCGACTCGTAGGGATTGAGCACGAGGGCTTCCTGATAGGCCTGTCGTGCTCCGACCGCATCGCCAGAACCGGCGAGCGCGATTCCCAGGTTCACCCAGGCGAGTGGCTGGTTTCGGTCTGCCTCGAGGCTGCTCCGGATCGCTTCGATTGCTCGTGTGAACTGACCCGCGCGGTTGTGCATCTGGCCGACCGCATGGAGGACGTGGGGGTCGCCGGGTCGGAGCTCCAGCGCCTTCTCGTAGGCGGACGCGCTCGTGGCGAAGTCGCCCTCGTCACGCGCTCTGTCACCGAGGAACCCGAGGGCGAGGAGCCAACGGCTGCGCAGCGGCCAGTCCGCCGGTTCGTTCTCGATGAGCGCGATCAAGCGTTCTCGTACGGCGGGGTCGTCTCCGCGAGACCAGTGGAGAGAGGCCGCGGCGAGCGAGCGGACGTCGAGGTCGGAATCCGTTGTGAGGCGAAGGAGGCGGGCCTCGACGTCCGCCGGCAATGCTTCGACGTCCGGGCCCAAGTACGCGGTGAGTAGGCGGCTCATTCCCTGGAACTGCAGGAGTGGGTCGGATTCGTCCGGGTGCAGCAGCGCAGCGCCCGCTTCGGCGACATTGCGGGCGCGGAATTCGTTGGCCATTCCACCGACGGTGGGCCTGTGCGGCTTGAGCTCGCCCCACCATGCGCGGACCTGGCGCTCCAGCTGGAGCGGCGCCTGGTCCTGGTGACATTTGAGACAGGCGCTCTCGAGCCCGATGTCAGCGTCGAAGACGGGACGGGGAATGGCGATCGTGTGGTCAGAGCGCGAGAAGGGGACTCCGTCTCCCACCTCTGGGTGCTGAAGGTACGGCATGTGACACGAGACGCACTTCGAGCCGTCCGAGCCAGCTGGGTGGAAGGTGTGGGCTTCCACCTCGATCGCCTTGCTTGCATGACAGGAAGTGCACTGGCCGTCGTCGAACGGATCGGCGAGCGGGCGACGATCGGTGTCCCAATATCCCTGGCCGTGCGGCTCGTGGCAGCTTACGCAGTCCATCGGGCCGTCGAGGTAGCATGCGCTTCCCAGGTGCGTCGCCTGGTATGCGAAGCTGCGAACGCGCCCGTCGATCGTGTACGGTCGGTCCCCGAGCACCGGGTACTTCAGCGCGTAGTATGCTTCGAGCGATTCGCCGGGCAGGTACCCATTCGCGAGCACGTCTTTGAGCGCGTGACATTGGAAGCAAAGCCCGAGGGAAGCGTCCTTGTCCAAGTACGCGAGAGACGACATTTCGACGGGGTCGCCCCGTTGGTAGCTCGGCATGCTGGTTGCCTCGACGTGGGCGCGCCCTGGGCCGTGACACGACTCGCAGTTGATCTCTAGTGTCGTATAGCGGGTCTCGAAGCCGGAACCCACCTCGAGCCCGGTGAGAATCTGGCTGCCGTGGCACTCCTGGCAGTTTGCGAAGCGATCGATCGTGCCGATGGGCCTGAGCGGCGGCCAATCCCCGCAATCCGCCAGTCGCATCTCCCGCGTGATCGGCTCCCACCCTCGATCGGCTCGTGAACCGGTGTTGCAGAACCAGGTCCGGGAGGTCCCCGACCAGTCCCAGGGCAAGAAACGCTCGGTGCCGTCGACGTGTCGAGTAATGAAGCCCTGGGTGCCCCCGCCGAGCATATGTGCGCGCCCGATCACTCCGTCGACTCGATAGGTCTCCTCTTCGAAACCGTCCTGCCGGACGACGAACACGTAATCAGCGCCGCGGATCCGAGGAATGACCTCGGCATCGGCGAACCGGATGGGCTCGGAGCGAAACGGCGCGATGACCGTCTCGTCGTTCGCTGGTCCGCCGGCGGTGCCGTGCGTGGATCGGGCCCACAGGTCGTACTGCTCCCGGTGACAATCGGCGCATGCCTCGGCCCCGGCGAAGTCCGCAGAGCTGACCATCGGGACCGGTCGGGGGTCAGGAGCGGGGAAACCGAAGGAATCGTCAGCGCCCGTCGCGGGCTCTTCCTGACCGCACGCCAGGACGAGAACGAGAAGGGCTCCGGCCGGGGCCACACGCTTACCGGCCACGGGCGGCCCACGAGGGTTGTTCACACTGGCACAAATCACGGATGTGGCCGACGAGCGCCCGAATCTGTCCGGGAGACAGCAGCGCACCGAAGGCCGGCATCCACGGGCTCTTGTCGAGCACCCACCCACCCGCGGCGATGCCGTCGTAGAGCGTGTCGTCCGGTCTCTGAGACATGAGCACGGGGTCGGCGTGCGCGGTCGGAGTCACCGGCAAGTTGGCGGCATTCCACCCGTCACCGCCTCCCGATGTGCCGTGACACGCAGCGCAATGACGCGCATAAAGCGCCGCCCCGTTCAGGGAGTCACCCGGGGCCACGACGAGAGGCGCTGCGGGTGCCTGGCTACCCGAGATCGACGCGGGACCGAGGGAAAGGAGGTAGCGCGCGAGGCGCTCCGCCTCGCGCGGTGGCAGCCGTTGCTCCGGCATGATCGTGCCGGGCACGGTCTCTTGTGGCGTGACGATCATCCCCACCGTGTACGCGAGATCTGCTCGGTCGGAGAGGCCGTTCAACATCGGCCCGATGAGCCCGCCGCGCCCGTCGATTCTGTGGCAGCCCAAGCACGCGAAACGCCCCTCGAGGGCTCGGCCGACCCGTTCGACTTCGACGGTCGTGAGGGACTCCGTGGTCGTCTCCTGGCCGCTGAGTGGCTGGGCGGCGCCGAGGCCCATCCAGGCCGCCACGAGGACGATGAGCGTTCGCTTCATGGGCCTACCCTCTCGGCACGTCCGAGGCATGTCAACCTCGCCGTCGTTTGGGCCGGTGGCGCCGCCGTGCCACATTCCTGCATGTCGCTCCTCTATGACCCTCACCAGCACGGTCGAATCGATTTTGTGCTCCACCCGACCGATCTCTCGGAGGCGTCGGAGCGTGCCTTCCATCACGCGCTCGCGATCGCCATCCGACAAGGCGCGCAGTTCACGCTCCTGCACGCCTTGGGGCGTCGCGCCACGGACAACTGGGTCGACTTCCCGTCCGTGCGTGGCAAGCTGGCCGAGTGGCGGTCCGCTGGCACGCTGGAGTCGTTGGAGGAGAAGGCACGTCGGGCGAGCGTGAGCAAGATAGAGGTCGACATTCGCGACCCCGTCGCGGCGTCTCTGCAATACATCGAACGCAATGCTGTCGATCTCGTGGTGTTGGCGACCCAGGACAGGAGTGGTCTCAGTCGCCTCGTACGTGCGTCGGGCGCGGAGCGCCTCGCTCGGGGCGCCCGGGTGTACACGCTTTTCATACCTGCCGGGGGGCGTTATTTCGTGGACGCCGGGTCGGGCGCCGTGGGTCTGCGCCATATTCTGGTGCCCGTCGATCCGCAGACGGATCCACGCCCTGCGATGCTGCGGGCCGTATCGATCGCCGCGCTGATGAACGACCCGACGCTCGAGATCACGCTTCTTCACGTAGGTGAGTCGGAATCCATGAGCACCGAAGTTCCTGACCTTCCCTTCTGCCGTTGGAGGGTCGTGCAGCGACCGGGTGACCCGACGACGGAGATCCTCGCTCAGGCCGAAGAGCTTCCGGCCGACGTGATCTGCATGTCGACCCACTGGAGCCGGGTCCGGTTCGGCCGCACCGAGAACACGGTCACGGAGCGCGTGATCGGCGCGGCGCTCTGTCCGGTCGCCACGGTGCCTGTTTCATGAGGCCCGTGAGCCGCCCGCCGAGCGCGGTCGTCTTGGCGTTGGCTGCTCTGCTCGTACACGGCACCGCGGAAGCGCAAAGCGCGGCCGGGAACTCGCTGGAAACGGCCGCGGGTGCGGCCCTCGGCTTCTACTCCGGCAGCATGCTCGGGCTCGTCGGCACAATGATGCCGTGTAACCGCACCCTGAGCGGGGGGCGTTGCACGATCTCCGGCGCCGGAACGGGAGGGGCGCTCGGAATCGCCATGGGAGGCCTCATCGGTGGTCAGAACCCCGACGGGATCTGGAGTCGGGCGGAGAATGCCGGGATCGGCGCGCTCGCTGGCGCCGTCGTGGGCGTCGGCTTGCGGAGCGCCGTCCGGCAGTACGGCTGGGCCGACGTAGGCGCGACCGCTGCATTGGGAGGCGCCGTCGGTGCCGCCCCGCGAGGTTCGTTGATCGGTGCGGGCGCGGGGGTTGTCACCGGTGCACTCGTATGGTGGATCTTCCCCAAGGCGGGCCTCCCGGACTTCATCCTGCTGACGCTGGCCGGCACCGCGGTCGGCGGCATGGTTGACTGGGCGGACGGCGCTGCCACGGCACAAAGGGATCGAGCGGCTATCAGGCAGGTCTTTTCAATCTCGGTGCGATGATGAGCGGATCGGTGCAATGAGCGGAGCGGTTCGGTGACGGTATCGGGTCGCTCGCGCGGGTTCATGCTGATGGGCGCGGTGGTTTTGACCGTGCTCACCGCGTGCTCGATGTCACCGACGATGGAGCTGGCCGCCCCAGCGGCCTCGGGTTGTCCCGCACGAGGGCTACCGCGAGCGACCACCGGCCCCCCCGACACACTCTCGCTCCGCTGGTATCGGGCGTCGGTCGAACGGGACGTGAGGCTCTCTTCGAGTTGGTGCGGGACCGTCGGCGATGACGTGTTCCTCGAATCCCCGAGCCCGGCGTTCCCGACCTGGTCAGGGGAGGGGGCGCTGCGGGTAGCGACGTGGAATTACGAGGTCGGAGCCGGGCGCCTCCTCGAGTTCATCGGCGAAGAGCTGGGCCTGGACTGTCGTGGCGGAGGACCGCTACGGGCCGATGGAGTCCAGCCCTTCGTGCTCCTGCTCCAGGAGGCGTGGCGTAGAAGTGGCGACTTGCCAAGCGTAGAGCGGAACCAGCTCGTGCCGTGGACGGTCGATCCCGAGCGGCAACAGCCGGTGCTCGACGTGGTCGGTGTGGCGAGGGCGTGTGGCCTGGCTCTGCTGTACGTGCCATCGGCGAGAAACGGTCCAGACGACGGGCCGCACGCGGATGAGGACAAGGGGAATGCCATCCTGTCGACCCTTCCGCTGACCGCGCCGATCGCCCTCGAGCTTCCTTTCGAGGCGGGTCGGAAAGTCGCGGTCGCGGCGAACGTACGTGCTCCGGGTGGAGAGCGCGTTCGCCTCGTGAGCGCGCACCTCGATGTGGCTTCGACCCTCTTTCGCACCCTGGTGAGCGGCAATCAGACGCGGGCCAGACAGGCCAAGGGACTCATCGACGGATTGGAAAAGGCCGAGCGGGACGGACCGCTCACGGGCGTCGTCGTCGTCGGGGGCGACTTCAACTCGCTCGCGGGCAACGAGTCCGCGCTGAAACACATGCGGGCCGCGTTCCCCCAATCGCCGGAGTGGGACGGACTCCCGACGTGGCTGCCCCTTTCGTTCCCGGTGGATCACATCTTCTTCCGCCGAAGCGGCTTCACGAACTTCACGATCGAGGGCTATCGCAGGATCGAAGAGGCGTACGGCTCCGACCACCTGGGGCGAAGGCTGGAGATCTCGTATGAATCCGCCCGGGCCCGCGACTAGGCCGACGAGTCAGAGGCGGACGGTCGCGATCACGGCGGGCCAGACCACCAGAACCCCGTCGATAGCGGTGACCTCCGAGCGGAGGCGGTCCTCCAGCCCTGGCACGTCCGCCGCAGTGAACCCACGTACGTCCGTTCGAGCGGCTTCGGGAAGCATGCTTCGAATGCTCTCGGCGACATACGCATAGTAAGGACTGGCGGCGCCTCCCTCGAGGCGCGTTTCGAGACGGCATTCGGGCGATGGCAGACCGGCGGCGCCGAAGGTTGACCGCAAACGGCCCCCCGCGTGCAGGTCGGCTCCGGCACCGCTGACCACCTCGCTCTTGAAGCGCACGATCCGGTCGTAGAGCGGTGAATGCGGGTGGGAGTGGCCGCCCGTGCGTAGAAGCTCCATGTACGATTCGATCATCACGACGACGCCCCCGGGCCGGACCGAGCGGGCTGCTTTTGCCAACACCGCCGCCGCGTCGGATTGGTGCATGAGGACGAAGCGGCCGACCAGCGCATCGAACGATGACGTGCGTTCGAAGTCCGCGACTTCGTGCCTCTCGAACTCGGCCCATGGCATGTCGGCCGCCAGCGCCTTCGCGCGCGCCACCGCCAGAGCGCCTTCACCGCGGTCGATCCCGAGGACGTAGCCGTCGGGTCCCACGAGACGGGCGGCCACGAGCGATACGTCGCCCGTGCCGCAACCGATGTCGAGGACGCGCATCCCCGCCTCGATGCCGGCCCTCTCGAAGGCTCCTCGCGTGATGTCGCGGTACAGATCTCCCTGGATGTCGAGCCGGCGGAGCTCGCTTTCGGTGTGGCCGAGCAGGTAGTGAGGCTCGTCCGGGCTCACAGTCGCAGCCTCCACCTTTGATCGACGATCGCATGGCCGAACGCCCGGTCCGGGCGCTCCTCCACGAGCTGGAACCCTTCGGCCTCGTAAAGATGTCGTGCCGCGTCGAGGCCACGAACCGTGTGGAGCGTCATCGTCTCGTACCCGATCTCACGAGCTCGACGCACACAATCCGACACGAGGCGTTTTCCGATGCCGAGTCCACGGGCCCACGGCTCGACAAAGAGGAGCCGAAGCTGCGCCTCGGTCGTCGACCGTTCGACGAGGGCGATCGATCCCGCGCGCTCCCCGGCCACTTCGGCGATCCAGCATTGTTCGCGCTCGGGATCATACGAACCCAGGAAGTCCGCTACGATCCGCGCTACCATCGCCTCGAACGTCTCGTCCCATCCGTGCGACGCGTGATACAACTCGGCGTGTCGTTGGACGATCCATCCCATGTCCCCAGGACGGTGACCCCGATACTCGACGTCGGCATTTGAACGGCCGGTGGGCACGCAGCGCTCCTCCGACTTCTTCAGCGATCCGGCGGGCGATAGTTCACGCCAAGCGCATCGAATCGTCGAAGGTGCCACTGGAGTCGCCCCAGAAAAGCCTCGTAACCCTTCTTCTCGGCGGGCGACCAGACGACCTCGGCGAGCGCGAGCATGCGTGGGAGGAGCATGTACTCGACATGCTCCGGAGTCTTCATGTATTCGGTCCACATGTTGGCCTGCGCGCCTATGATGCGAGAGGCGTCACGGGCCCGAAGCGGTCCTGGAATCGGCTCGTAGCTGTACACCGTGTCCAGAGGTAGGAAGCCCCCGATCGCGAAGGGCTCGTTTTCACGATCCTCCGACTGGTAGTAGTCGAAGTAGAGGTGGCTGTAGGGGGTCATGATGACGTCATGACCCATTCGCGAAGCCTCGATACCTCCCAGCACGCCGCGCCACGACCCCACGGTGGCGTTCGGCGCGATGCCACCTTCGAGGATCTCGTCCCATCCGATGATCCGTTTCCCTTTGTCGTTCAGGAAGCGCTCGATGCGGCGGATGAACCAGCCTTGCACCTGCTCGACATCGTTGAATCCCAGGCGCTGCATGAGGTTCTCGACGTACTCGCTCTCCTCCCACCGGGTCTTTGGCGCTTCGTCTCCGCCGATATGGATGTACTCGCCGGGGAAAAGCTCGATCACCTCGGTGAGGACGGTCTCGAGGAACACGAACGTCTCCTCGTATGGGCAATAGATGTCTTCGAATACGCCCCATGTCTTGGCCACCTCGAACGGTCCCTCGGTGCACGCCAGCTCTGGGTACGCTGCGAGCGCGGCCTGGGCGTGGCCTGGCATCTCGATCTCGGGAATTACCGTGATGTGACGCGCTTTCGCGTACGCGACGATGTCGCGGATCTCCTCCTTCGTGTAGTAGCCGCCGTGTCGTTCCCCGTCTCCGCGGAACTCCTCGCTACCGTGTCCGATCTGAGTCTCGTCTCGATATGCTGCGATTTCCATGAGCCTGGGGTATGCGTCGATTTCGATCCGCCAGCCCTGGTCCTCCGTAAGGTGCCAGTGAAAACGATTGATCTTGTAGCGAGCGAGGAGGTCGAGATATCGCTTCACGAAATCGGGGTCGAAGAAATGCCGCGCGACGTCGAGGTGCATGCCTCGGTAGGCGAAACGTGGCTCGTCGACGATCGAGACGGCCGCGATCTCCACGCCTTCGCTCGTGGATCCGATGCCCGCTTCCGTCCCAGGCGGCATGAGCTGACTCAACGTCTGAAGGCCATAGAAGACGCCGGCATGGTCCGTCCCGACGACCGAAATTCCGTCACTTCGGACGTCGAGACGATAGCCCTCCGCGCCGACTCCCGTGGCCTCCGGCTCTACGGCCAGCCGAATGTCCCCCTCACTCCCGATCGGGAAGGGAAGAGCCGCACCCCGGCGAAACGGGACTGCCCACAGCTCGGCAATCTCGCGTAGCGATGCATCCGATGCATCGGCGAGACCGATGCCGACTCCTGCGTCGAGCGTGAACGAACCGCGTGCCGCTTCTACTTGCTTCGGGACCGGGATTACCGAAAGAACGGGCCCGGGCTCACAGGCGGTCATCATGATGGCGGTCCCGAGCAGGAGGACGTTTCGTCCGAGGCCCATCAGGCCGGCCTCGTGAGCACGCGCGTTTGCGTGAACTGTCGATGACCGTCGCGCGACTTGTGGAATCCGAAGCCGCTTTCACGAGCACCGACCCACGGTGTTCCGGGGACGCCACCGACCGAGCGGTTGATCCCGACCATGCCCGCCGTGAGCCTACGACCCACGGCCTCGGCTCGTTCCTCGTCCTTGCCGAAGACGACGGCACCGAGCCCGAACGGCGTATCGTTTGCGCGCTGGACGGCCTCGTCAATCGACGCGACCCGGGTCACGCAGGCGACCGGCCCGAAGGTCTCGACCGTGCCGATGTCCATCTCATCCGTAACGCCGGTGAGGACTGTGGGCGTGACGAAGTTGTCGTGGTGTCCGTTCGCTCCGGCAAGGACCTTGGCGCCCGCATCCACGGCGGCCTCGATTTGCGCCAGCACGTGGTCGCGCTGTCGTGCGTTCACCATCGGACCCACGTCGACGTCGTCGATCCCACTCCCGACGCGCATCGCCGACGCCAGAGCCGCCAACGCCTCCTCGAAGGCGTCCGCGATCGACTCGACCACGAAGATCCGCTCGGTCGCCACGCAAACCTGTCCGCAGTTTCGGAACGAGTTGTGCGCGGCGAAGGCGGCCGCCTGCGCGATGTCCGCGTCGTCGAGCACGATCATCGGATCTTTCCCACCCAGCTCGAGGACGACCCGTTTCAGCGTCCCGCTCGCCTCCCGCATGATATGCTTTCCCACCTCGCGGGAGCCCGTGAACGCGATCATGTCGACGTCCGACGCGACGAGTGCTTTTCCCTGATCGTCCGCGCCGTGGATCACCAGCAGCACGTCGGGCGGGAGGATCTCCAAGAGGACGTCCGCGTACGCTTGCCCGCACAGTGGTGTCTCTTCGGACGGCTTGAAGACGACGGCGTTTCCCGCCGCGAGGGCGGGAAGGACCATCCAGCTGGGCATGGCCATGGGGAAGTTCCAGGGTGTGATCGCGCCGACGACTCCCAGGGGGTCGTGGTGGATGGTCGAGCGGGCGCCCCCGGACTCGAGGACCTCGGGCCGAAGGGCCTCGACGATCTCCTCGAGTTCACGCCCCAGGGCGGGGCCGCCCAACCGATGTGCCTCGGCCCGCGCTTCCTTGAGCGGCTTTCCCATCTCCCGGGTGATGAGGTCGGCGTGCGCGTCGATGCGCGCGTCGTAGAGATCCGCCGCTCGCGCGAGGATCTGGGCTCTATGGTCGAGACCCACCGCGCCCCACTCGACTTGCGCGGTTCTCGCTCGATCCACGACGTCTTGAACCTCGTCGGGTGGAGTGAGCGGGACACTTCCTACGACTTCGCCGGTGGCTGGGTCGAACGACTGCAGCATGTCCATGGCGAGTGGTCCTCGCGCGGGGGTGTGTGGATGCCCAGGTTGACGTCGAAGATGTCCAACGGGGAAGAGTGAGGGCAAGCGAATGGCCAACGGGGGGGGCGGCCCCCTCCGACGGTCGATTCGACCCCCGCGGGGTGGGCCCGCGAGGGAGGGCACCGGGGCGCAGGTGGCGCGCCTCGAAGATCTGGGAGCGACTGCATGACGCGGGAAACGTCCTGGCGGATTTCATGGGTGGCGATGGCGCTCGGCCTGGTGTTCGTCCCGCCTTCCGGGCTGGCTGGGCAGACGTTCGACCTCGTCGTGCGTGGCGGTTCCGTGCTCGACGGGTCGGGGAACCCGGCCATACGAGCGGACGTGGGCGTGCGAAACGGCGTGATCGTGGCGGTTGGTCGACTCGAATCGGCCCTCGCGGATCGCACCATCGACGCCGACGGCCTGTACGTGGCCCCCGGCTTCATCGACATGCATTCGCACGCCGACGGGGCACTGTTCGACGGAGATCGAGCGCAGCGCGAGGCGGCCAACCTCGTAGGCCAAGGTATCACGACGATCGTCGTAGGTCCGGACGGGCGGAATCCCACCTGGCCCATTTCTGCGGAGATCGACGGATATCGGCGCGGGGGCACGGGACCCAACGTCGTCCCTATGGTCGGTCACGGGACGGTCCGGAGCCGGGTGATGGGCGACGACTACGAGCGGCACGCGACAGACGAGGAGGTTCGGCGGATGCAGGCCCTCGTCCGTCAGGGAATGGAGGAAGGGGCGTGGGGACTCGGCGCTGGTCCTGAATACCGTCCCGGCCGGTTCTCCGGAACCGAAGAGCTGATCGCGCTGGCGAAGGTCGTTGGAGAGTACGACGGCTTCTATTACGCCCACCAGCGGAGTCAGTCGCCTCTTCCCCTATGGCTCACTCCGAGCATTGTCGAGGACTACGTGCCACCGCCGACGTGGCCGCCGGGCTGGCGGTTGACCGCCACCGACGGCATGGGCGAGACGATCCGAATCGGGCGTGAGGCGGGCATTCGGGTGGTGGGCACGCACATCAAGGCGAAGGGACCGACCACCTGGGGGCAGTCTGCCGTCGATGTGTTGGCGATCGATCGGGCTCGTGCACAGGGGGTCCAGGTTTACCTCGACCAATATCCCTACGAGACCTTCGGCGGTGGCTCGGTGGAGGTGATCCCACGTTGGTACTATGCTCCGGTCGGGACGGATCGGAGTGGGGGACTCGACGATCCGATGTGGAATCGGCCGGGACTCATGGCCGATCGGGCCGCGAATCTACGCGGGCATCTCGAGACCCCGGGGCTGAGGACCGAATTGGTCGCGGACGTCGAGTACATCCTCGACCTCCAGGGTGGCGCGGACCGACACGTGATCGTGGTGTCTCCGACGGATCCTTCGCTGGTCGGCCGGACGCTCGCCGACATTGCACGGGAAAACGGCATTTCGCCGGTGGAGCAGGGGATCCGCTTCGCGGTGGAGCTCGGGACGGATCGGCTTCGCTCCGGCGTACGATTCAGGGGACTCGCAGGGTCCGCGGAGGATGTCGAGCGGTACATGCGGCAGGAGTACACGGCGACGTCGACCGACGGCGGGGTCGTGACCGATCCGGCCCCCGGCCGTCATCCCCGCTACTTCGGAACGTATCCCCACAAGATCGCGACCTACGTTCGGGAGAAGGGCGTGATCACGCTTCCGTTCTTCGTACGATCGTCGACGGGTCTCCCGGCGCAGATCGTCGGCCTGGAGGATCGCGGCTACGTCCGTGAAGGTTTGGCGGCCGACCTGGTGATCTTCGACTACGACCGCGTGCAGGATCACGCGACCATCCTGAACCCTGGTGGACACAATGAGGGCATCGAGCATGTGCTGGTGAACGGGGTGTCCGTCGTGGACGAGGGCAGACTCACCGGAGCCCTTCCGGGCACCGTCCTGCTGCGCCGTTGAAACGCAACGACCCACAGAGGAGCAAGAGCGAATGACCCGAATGGCCTTCGGACTCGTGTCCACCTTCCTTGCACTGGCTTCTTTCACCGTCGAGGCCCGGTCGCAGCAGGTGTTCCACTCAACGCAGTCGGCCAACCTGCCCACCGCGCGGATGCTGCGACCCGGAAACCTTCTCTTCGAGATCTCGCATCGCTTCTTTCCGCCCGTGTCGGACGGAGCGGCCGCGCTCTGGGGAGTGGACGGTCCCTCCTTCATCCGGTTCGGGCTCTCGTATCAAGCGACAGAGCGGCTGATGATCGGGATCGTCCGAAGCAACTTGGACGACAATCTCGAGCTCGATGCGAAATTCGGGCTGGCCGACGCCGATCTCGGGGGTGCGCGCCTCGCGTTGGCGCTCGCGGGGGGCGTGGCGTGGAACACCGACCTGGTCGAGCTGTCCGATCCCGGATCGGGCCAGCTACGCGAGGACAACGAATCGCAGCAGTACGCTATGCTCTTGGCCAACGTGCTGCTCGGCGATCGGATCGCCGTCGGTGTCGCGCCCTCCTACCTCCGTAACCCGCGTGTGCTCGATCTGGAACCCGAGAACGCGGTCGCGGTCGGGCTGCACGGCCAGGCGTACGTGGCGGACGGCGTGAGCTTCCTTGCCGAGTGGATCTTCAGCGAATCGGTGCCGGGACTCGAGCATGATAGCGGCACCTTCGGAATCGAGCTTGAAACGCGAGGGCATTTCTTCAAGCTCGTCTTCACCAACCAAACACGGATGAACCCCACGCAATTCCTAGGGGGCTCACCCAGTCCGTTCGAGCTGGACGAATTGCGGTTCGGCTTCAACATCACCCGTTTGCTGCCGTTCTGAGGCGGCCGCGTTCGCGGGTACCGGCTATAGACCCGCGCCGAAATACTCGACGAGGAGCAGGTAGAGGACCCCTGCGATCGCGACGACAGCGGCCATCTTGAGCAACTTCTTCAAGATCGCGAACGCGATCATGGCCGCGACCGCGAGCAACGGCACGAGGAGAAGCGGGTTGTCGAGGAGAAAGCCCATGAGGTCGTTCAACTGATTCATCGTACGCGCTCGCTCCGGCGTGTTCGTGTCCTTTTCTCGGATCCTACGTGTTGAGGGCCGCCCGGGTGTCCGATCTTCCCTCTCGACCTTGCATTACTGTAATGGAACACCGATTACGAGGGCGCGGGCGGCCTGAGCCGATCGCGTTCGTCCCACGCAACGGAGTACGATTCCTGCCGTGACCACGACGTCGGAAGCTGCAATGACCGCTACGGGCGGCAAGTCCTTCATGGGCCATCCGCGCGGCCTCGCCACGCTCTTCTTCACCGAGATGTGGGAGCGATTCTCCTACTACGGCATGCGTGCGCTGCTCACGCTCTTCATGACGACCGCCACGATCGGGGCAAACCCCGGTATGGGATTCGACGTCACCACCGCTGGCGCGATCTACGGATTGTACACGAGCCTGGTCTATATCCTGGCGCTCCCGGGCGGGTGGGTCGCGGACAACCTCTGGGGTCAACGCAAGGCGATTTGGGTCGGAGGCTGGATCATCGCAGCCGGTCACTTCACGATGGCGGTGCCAGGGACGTTCACGTTCTTCCTGGGGCTGTTCTTCATCATCTGTGGAACCGGCCTGTTGAAGCCGAACGTCTCGACGATCGTGGGGGATCTGTACCCCGAGGGTGGGGCGCGACGGGACGCCGGCTTCTCCGTCTTCTACATGGGGATCAACCTGGGCGCGTTCTTCGGCCCACTCGTCACGGGCTTCCTGGGCGAGGGATATCAATGGCATTGGGGCTTCGGCGCAGCCGGGATCGGGATGGTCCTGGGACTCATCCAATACCGACTTGGGCAGCCGTACCTCGGCGACATCGGGCACCTGACGACGGACAAGCGGCCCGAAGAGGTCGCGGCCATGTCGAGGAAGTTCTTCGGCACCTTCTTCGCGATCCTCGCCGGCGTGACCGCCTTCGGGTACCTGGTGTACACGGGAACCATTCCCGTGACGATCACGCAGATCGCCACGAGGCTCGGCCAAGGCGTGTTGGTCTTGGTCGCCGGCTACTTCGTGTACGTCTGGACGCTCGGCGGCCACACTGCGGAAGAGAACAAGAAGATGGCGGTCATCTTCTGGCTGTTCCTTCTGATCGCAGTCTTTTGGTCGGGATTCGAGCAGGCGGGGACGTCTCTGAACCTCTTCGCTCGGGACCTCACCGATCGTAGCATCTTCGGATTCGAGATTCCGGCGTCGACGCTGCAGTCGATCAACGCAGGGTTCATCATCCTGTTGGCGCCCGTGTTCGGCATGCTCTGGGTTTGGCTCGATTCCAGGCAGGTGAATCCCTCCATTCCCATGAAGGCGGGCCTCGGACTCCTCGGGCTCGCCGCGGGCTTCTTCGTGCTCGCGTGGGGCGCGGCGAACGCTTCGCCCGACAATCTCGTGTCGCCCGCTTGGCTCGTGGTGACGTACTTCCTGCACACCGTCGGCGAGCTCTGTATCTCCCCGATCGGTTTGTCGGCCATCACGAAGCTCTCGCCGAAGAGACGGGTCGGTCAGATGATGGGCATCTGGTTCGTCGGTGCCGCGCTCGGAAACCTCTTCGCGGGGCTCGTTGGAGGACAGCTCGAGAACATGATGCCGACCGACCTCTTCCGGACGGTGGCCATGATCATCGGCGGTGTGGGAATCGTCGCGATCGTGGTCAGCCCCAAGGTCAAGCCGCTGCTCGGCGGGGCGAAGTAGGGATAGGGCGGATTCAGGCGCCGATCCCGCCACGGTCCAGGAGCCGTTTGTATTGGGCCAGATGCGAGAGCGCCTCGGCCCTGTGACCTTCGGCTTCGAAGAGCCGCGAGAGGTTGAAGTGCGCCACTGCGAGCTCCGGGTCGAGGCGTAGCGCGGCCTCGTACGCCTCCATGGCGCCCGTCGTCGACGCTTGGTCCTCCAACGCCACCCCCAGGTTGTAAAATGCCCGCGCGCTATGGGGGTCGGCGCTCGCGGCGTGGCGGTAGTGTTCCTCGGCTTCGCCGATGCGACCCTCCTCGTGGAGGAGTCGCCCGAGATTGAGGTGTGCGTCGGAATGGGTCGGATCGAGCTCCAGCGAGCGTCGATAGGCCTCGATCGCCTCGTGGGTAGAGACCGCCTCCAGGTCGACAGCGGAATCATACCAGTCGTCGGCGCTCATCCCCTCGTCGCGCCCGGCTTGTTCGAGGGCTGCGCGGGCGATCGGTGTGGTCGCCTCGGCGACCTCGTGAACGCTGAAATCGATGCTCAATTGCCCTGAGTCGGGTTCCCAAACGGCCTCTTCGTCGCGGACGAGCACCCGATCGCCCACAGCGGATATCGTGACGGCGCTCAACGGACGCCCCACCGGGAGCTGGTCTCGAAGGGCCTCCAGGGCCGCGCTCACACGTCGCGGCGGCACGTTCGCGTCCAAGAGCTCTCTCGCGGTGCGCAGAAGGATGATGTCCTGGAACGAGAAGATGTACGCGCCCCGTGGCCCTCGCTTCGGAGAGATGAGGCCCCGCCGGGTCCAGGAGAGGATCCGGGACGTGGAAAGGCCGAGGACTTCGGCGACCTCGCGGGTGGTGTATCCCTTCATGTCGGACGCGACCGAAGGGACGTCAGCCCGAGGCGGCCTTCTTTCCCGCTGACTTCTTCTTACCTGACGACTTCTTGGCACCGGTCTTCTTTCCGGCCCGGGTCGCGGGCTTGCGTTGGCTGTCGGAGTCGGACGCGTCTTCCTCGATGGAAGCCTTCAGAGCGGCCATGAGATCGATGATCTTGCCCTTCGACTCTTCCGCGGGGGCCGCGGTGATCTCTTCGCCGTCGACCTTCTTCTGGATGAGTTCCAGGGTCTTTTCGCGGACCTCGTCGGTGAACTGTGCCGGATCGAACGACTCGGCGGCCGCCTGGTCGATGAGTTGTTTCGCCAGCTGGAGCTCGGCCTCATTCACTTCCCCGTCGTCGCGGGGCACTTCCTCGAACGACCTGATCTCGTCCTCGTAGTAAAGCTGCTCCATGAGGAGTCCGTCTTCGTGCGGACGGATCATGACCACGTATTGCTTTCCGCGAGTGGCGTGCTTTGCAATGGCGACCCGTTTGGTGTCCGAGAGCGCCGCGGAGAGCAAGCGATAGGCTCGACCCCCGCCTTTGTCGGGTCCGAGGTAATAGGCCTTGTTGAAGAAGAGCCGCGGTACTGTGTCTGCGGGCACGAAGCTGACGATTTCGATCTCGTCCGACTTCGGTGCCTGAACCACCTCGAGCTCTTCATCCGTGAAGAGCACGTACTGGTCCTTCGCAAACTCGTATCCCTTCACGATTTCTTCGCGCGGCACCACGGTCCCGTCGGCGGGGTCGACGTACTGCTGTCGTACCCGGACCCCCCGTTCCTTCCAAATCATGTTGAAGGAGATCTTCCGAGACGACTCGCCCGCCGAGTAGATCTTCACGGGGAGCGAGACGAGCCCGAAGGCAATGGTCGAGGTACCGATCGCGCGAGCAGCCATGGGCGAAAACATATGTTCCAACCGGGACCGGTCGCAACGCTTCCCAACCGCTGCGGCTTGCCTTCGCCTCATAGCGCGCGCAGCTTCGCGCGATGACATACGCCCTGCTCCTGGGCGGTACCCTTACTGGGGCCGCGCTCCTGTGGTTCTCGTGCTCTCGGCTCGAGGAGGCGACGCACCAGCTTGCGGAGCACTACGGGATTCCCGATGCGGTCAAGGGCTCGGTCCTCCTCGCGGTGGCATCGAGTATGCCCGAGTTGGTGACGGCGTTGCTCGCGTTCCCGGTTCACCATGACTTCGAGCTCGGGCTCTCGGCCATCATCGGTTCGGCGATCTTCAACATTCTGGTCATCCCGGCGTTTTCCGTCTACGCACGCGGGCGACCGCTCGAGGCCAACCGGGACATGGTGTATCGAGAGGGTCAGTTCTACCTCGTCTCCGTGGCGGTGTTGATGCTCGTGCTCAGCCTTGCGGTGATTTACAACGGTCTCGATCCGGTGATCAACGGCGGTGGGCGAGCGATCTACCAGGGCGTGTTCACGCCCTTCTTGGCCATGTTCCCCCTGCTCCTCTACGGGCTCTACATCTTCATCCAGTTGGAGGAGGTGAAGCGCCAGCGCGACGATCATCCGCGGAAAGAAGGGGTCAACGCCCTCAAGCAGTGGGGGATCCTCCTGGGATGCATCGCGGTCATCCTCGTGGGCGTGGAGATGTTGCTCAGGGTCGCGATCACGCTGGGCGATCGGCTGCAGACTCCCACCTTCCTGTGGGGCATGACCATCGTGGCCGCCGCCACGTCGCTGCCCGATACGTTCGTAAGCGTACGAGCCTCTGTGCTGGGACGGACGGAGTCGAGCGTCTCGAACGTCTTGGGAAGCAATGTGTTCGATCTACTCGTTGCCGTGCCAGCCGGCGTGATGTTTACGGGTGCGATCGTGATCAACTACACGCAGATCGTCCCCATGATGGTCTTCCTCGTGGTGGCCACGGTCGTCATGCTGGTCTTCATGCTTCGAGACATGCGTCTGTCGATGCGCGAGTCCCACGTCATGATGGGTCTTTACATCGGATTCGGCATTTGGATGACGCTCGAGGCCTTCGGCGTCACGAGCATCCTCGGAGTCAGGCCGGTGCCCTAGAACTCGCTCGGGCCGCCTACAGGGGGTACCTCGGGGTCCCTTTGCGCTCCTTTCAATGGGCTGGGAGCGTCTAGACCGGTCCCGCAGAACCTGCAAAACCGAGCGTCGAGGTCGGTCTCCATGCGCTCGCAGCCCGGGCACGAGTTGACGAGGCCCGAAGCGGTCGATTCGGGTGAGCGAGTGAGCTCCGCGGTCACGATTCCGGTCGGCACTGCGATGATGCCGTAGCCGAGCACCATCACGAACGCCGCGATCGCCTGCCCGATCGGGGTCTGCGGCGCGATGTCTCCGTACCCCACCGTCGTCAGCGTGACGATCGCCCAGTACACGCCCCTCGGAATGCTGGTGAAACCGGAGGCCGGGCCTTCGATGACGAACATTACGGACCCGACCACGACGACCGCGCACAGCACCGCAACGACGAAGACCACGATCTTGAAACGCGCTCGGCGCAGAGCACCGGTGAGCACGTTCGCCTCTCCGAGGAAGCGCACGAGCTTGAAGACCCTGAAGACGCGCACCACACGGAGGATGCGGACGACGACCAGGAATTGGCCGCCCGGGAGGATCAGGCTGACGTAGGTCGGGAGCACCGACAGCAGATCGATCACGCCGAAGAACGACCGCGCGTACGCCCATTTCCTGCGCACGCACCAAAGCCTCAGGAGGTACTCCAACGTGAAGAGCAGGGTGAAGCCCCACTCGACCAGGAGGAGTGTCCTCGTGTGGCGCTCGTGAATGCTCGCCACCGAGTCGAGCATCAACGCGAGGACGCTGGCCAGGATGGCGATGATCAGCACGCCGTCGAAGGCCTGCCCCTTGAGGTCGTCGTGTCCGAAGATGACCGAGTAGGTCTTGCCTCGCAGGGAGTCGGGCGGTCCCGAGGGTCCGAAGGGGGACATGGCGCGCGGATCTGAGTTCGTCGGTACGGTGGCGCCCCAAGTTAGCGAATGCACTTCGGGGTGAGGTCTGAGCAAGGGCGCGAAGTCGGGCTGGGGCGCGGTACCTTCTCCGGGTGAGGTGAGCCACAATGACCGACTGGACGAAGTGACCCGATGAACCCGAGCCGCGACGACCGCCTCACGACGTACCGCGAGAAGCGGAAGGCCTCCCGGACGCCGGAACCGTTCGGCGGTCGTGTGGTCGCGGGGGGGAGTATTTTCGTGGTGCAGAAGCACGCCGCACGGAGCCTCCACTGGGATCTCCGTCTGGAGCTGGACGGGGTGCTCCTCTCCTGGGCGATCCCCAAGGGACCATCTCCGAACCAAGACGACAAACGATTGGCCATGCAGACCGAGGACCACCCCCTCGAGTACGCCGAATTCGAGGGTGTCATACCCGAGGGCGAGTATGGTGCGGGCGCGATGATCGTGTGGGATCGTGGCGTGTGGGTTCCAATCGAGGATCCGCACGAGGGGCTCGAGAAGGGCAAGCTCCTCTTTGAGCTGAGGGGTCATAAGCTCGTCGGCAGATGGACGTTGGTGAAGACGAAACAGGCGCCGAATTCCTGGCTCTTCATCAAAGAGCGGGACGCCTACCTCGACCCGGACTCCTCGACCGAGGACTATCCGGACGACTCCATCTACTCGGGCCTGACCGTGGACGAGTTCCCCCGGGCGGACGAGCACGCGGAGGCCATCGCGGCTCGAGTGGAGCGAGCCGGCGCGCGCGCTGGGATCGTGCGAGCGAAGGGGGTTGAACTGATGCTCGCGTCCTCACAGGAGCGGCCGTTTTCGCGGGAAGGTTGGGTGTTCGAGATCAAGTACGACGGGTACAGGCTCCTCGCGGAGCGGAGCCGGCGCGAGGCGTTCCTGCGGTCGCGAAAGGGACACGACCTGACCGCGACTTTCCCCGAGATCGCGAGGGCCGTACGGGGACTGCCCTTCGAGGACCTGGTGCTGGACGGGGAAGTCGTCGTCAACGACGCGGAGGGGAAGCCCTCGTTTTCACGACTCCAGAAGCGCGGCCGGATTCTGAATCGAACCGACGCGCTCAGAGCCAGCGTCGAGCTGCCGGCCCTTTTCTATGCATTCGACCTTCTCGGCGTGGAGGGGTTCGACCTCCGCTCGCTGCCACTGCTCGAGCGGAAGGCGCTGCTCAGGGAAGTCCTGCCGACTGTGGGCCCGATCCGCTTCGTGGATCACATCCCGGAGCAGGGCGAGGTGATGTACCGACACGTCGAGCGGATGCGACTCGAAGGCATCGTCGCCAAGAAGGCGGACTCGACCTACCGGGGCGGTCGCTCCAAGAGTTGGGTCAAGGTTCGCACGGTGCACACGGGCGACTTCGCGGTGGTCGGGTGGACCGAGCCGAAAGGCTCTCGAGGTGGCTTCGGCTCGTTGCATGTGGGCCAGTACGACGAGGAGGGTAACCTCGTCTACTTGGGAAGCGTCGGGAGCGGATTCAAGGACGCCGATCTGGACGGTGTGCTCCGGACGGTGGAGGCTCTCGAGGTCGACGAGAGCCCGTGCGTCGCCGGGCCCCGCCCGAGGGGAAAGGGCCACCACTGGATGCGGCCGACGCTGGTGGCGGAGGTGAAGTACAAGGAGGTCACGCCCCAGGGTCTGCTGCGACAGCCATCGTTCGCGCGCTTCCGGGACGACCTCGGCGTCGAAGAGTGCCTGCTCGACGCGGTCGCTCATGGCTCCGATTCGGAGCCGGAGCCGGTCGAGATCGTCGAGGAGAGGTCGGTGGCGTTCACCAACCTCGACAAGGTCTTCTGGCCGGCGGAGGGCTACACGAAGGGCGACCTCATCGAGTACCATCGCCGGATCGCCGAGTGGATGCTCCCGTACCTGGAGGATCGTCCTCTGGTCATGACACGCTACCCGGACGGCATCGAGGGGAAGTCATTCTTCCAGAAGGATGCTCCTCCCTACGCCCCCGACTGGATTCGGACCGTCACGGTGTGGAGCGAAGGCTCGGAGCGGGAGCTGTCGTACTTCGTCGCCGAAGACGTCGAATCCCTATTGTACGTCATCAATCTCGGCACCATCCCCCTTCACGTGTGGTCCAGCCGGATCGAGACCCTCGCCGCCCCCGACTGGTGCATCCTCGATCTCGACCCCAAAGAGGCTCCGTTCACCGACGTCGTCGACGTGGCGAACACGATCCGGGAGTTGTGCGAGGAGATCGAGCTTCCCGCCTATCCAAAGACCAGCGGCTCTTCCGGAATCCACGTCCTGGTACCGCTCGGTCGGCGGCTCACCTACGAGCAATCGCGCTCGCTCGGCCAACTCCTGGGACAGGTCGTCGTGTCGGAGCGCCCCGACATCGCCACTCTGACCCGGAACCCGGAGCGGCGGGAAGGAAAGGTCTACGTCGACTTCGTGCAAAACGGTCACGGTCGACTCCTCGTGGCACCGTTCACCGTACGTCCCAAGCCGGCCGCGCCCGTTTCCACTCCACTCTTGTGGGACGAGGTGACGCATGAGCTGCGCATCACGGATCACACGATCGTGAGCGTACCGGAGCGAATGGAGCGGCTCGGCGAGGACCCGCTTCGGCCGGTACTCGACGAGGAGCCGGACCTGCTCGGTGTCTTGCAGAGCCTACAGGGGTGGTTCGACTGAGTCCGGTCAGGAGAGCAGGCCCGGCGCGCCCCCCGAATGCAGGAAGACCACGCGCTCGGATGCGGTAAGCGCTTCGGTGCGGAGTCGGTTGATCAGGCCGGCCGCCGCCTTCGCCGTGTAGGTCGGATCCAACACGACCCCTTCGAGTCGGGCGAAGTCCCGTAGCGCCGCGTCGGAGTCGGGCGTCGGGATGCCGTAGCCGGCGCCCACCTGGTCGTCGATCGTTTCCAGGTGGATCGATCCCAGATCGGGCGCGGCCCCGAGGAGCTCCGCGCCCTCGGCGGCGAGTGCTCGCGCGGTGTCCGTGAGCTCATCGGCGGGCGCATCGGCGCTCACGCCCAGGAGTCGCACGTCGTCACGGCCCAGGAGCGCCAGGCCCAGGAGGAGCCCCGCCATCGTGCCTCCCGAAGAGGTCGATCCGATCAAGACAGTTTGGGAGCGACCGTCCCCGAGCGCGTCGAGTTGCGTGACCAGCTCGATCGCCGCGGTGGCGTAGCCGAGGCAGCCCAGGCCCGTCGATGCCCCGATGGGAACGACCAGCGCGCGGCCCCCTGAGGAGGCGATCCTTTTCGCCGCGGCTTCCATGCCGGCCGCGCGGTGCGCTCGGTCCTCCACGGTCTCGATCGTGGCCCCGAATAGCCTATGGAGTAGGGCGTTCCCCGTGGGGCGGTCCGGCTCCGGCCCGTTCGTCACGAGCACGCACGCCAACCCGAGGCGAGCGGCACAGGCGGCGGTTACCCGGCAGTGGTTCGACTGCGGCCCCCCGGCGGTGACCAGGTGCGTGACCCCCTCGAGACGCGCCGGAGCCAGCTCGAATTCCAGCTTGCGCACTTTGTTTCCGCCGAGGGCGAAGCCGGTTTCGGCGTCCATCTTGATGTAGATCGGGCCACCCCCCAGGTCGCTCGAGAGTCTCGGTGCCTGGAGGAGCCGTGTGGGCAGCTGGGCCAGGGTGAGGCGCGGCCAGTTCGCCAGTCGATCGAGCGCGCCGGCGTCGGTCATGATGCCTCGCCCCGCGCCATGGCGTGATCTGCGAAGGCGTCGATGTCCGCCGTGACGTTGTCCACTCGATGCCCGTGGACGTCGAAATGGACCCGACCGAGCGCGATCGAGGGAGCAGGTCGGTGCCCGTCGGGTAACGGGAACACGAAGTGATCGCAGAAGAAGGTGCGCATGCGGCGGAGGGCCCGGGTGGTCTTCCGCTCAAGATATCGGATTGGCGACGGGCGGCCGAGATACCTCGGCGCTCGAAGAGCGAGTGATCTCAATCAACGGTTGCCAGGTTGGTCGGCCCCGGGCGCGGTCGGCGGTGCGGTGGGCGCTGACGGTATCGGCGGTGGTCTCGGCCGTGGTGCTCCCGGACTCTGCACGCGCCCAAATGGCGACGGTCCAAGGACAGGTCCGCGACGTGCAGGGAGCTGCGGTCTACGGAGCCGCGCTCTCCCTGTTCCGGGGCGGGACGCGTGTCGCGCTGACCGAAACGGACCGCTTGGGGTCGTTCCGCTTCTCCGACGTGCTACCGGGTGCATACGATCTCACCGTCGTGGCGTTCGGGTACGGCGAGTCCGAGCAGGCGTTGTCGGTCGGGTTGGCCGAGACCGTCACCTTGGACGTTCGACTCGAACCGAGCGCGATTTTGGTCGAGGGGATCTCGGTGGATGCGGAGCGGAGCCGGCAACGCCGACGGTTCGAGGAGGTCGGCGGACCGACCGTGCGGGAGATGGATCTCGAGGAGGTGCGCTTCGTCCCCGGGGTGGCCGAGCCGGATCCGGTGCGGGCGATCGAGGTCTTGCCAGGAGTCGTGTCCACGTCGGATTTCTCCGCCGCGTTCCACGTGCGTGGCGGCTCCCAGGACCAGAATCTGATCCTCCTCGATGGGATCCCGCTTTTTTCCCCGTTTCACCTGGGCGGACTTTTCTCCGTCTTCAACGCGGACATGATCGATCGCGTCGAGTTGATGTCGGGTGGCTTCGGTGCGGAGCACGGGGGGCGCGTCTCTTCCGTGCTCGAGATCGACTCCGATCCGGGCCCGGGCGACTTCGGCGTCGACGGTGCGATCTCCTTGTTGTCGAGCAGGGCCGCGGTTCGGGGGCAACTCCCGAAGGGGGTCGCGGACGCGCTCGGCCACGCCAACGTGCGCTATCGTGTTTCGGCCCGTCGTTCGTACTTCGACGTGCTCCTGAAGCCGGCGTTCGAATTCCCCTACCATCTCACGGACCTGCAGGCGGTCGTGGAAGGGTGGACGCGCTCGGGAGGTAGGGTCACGGTGTCGGCGTACTCGGGTAAAGACGTCTTCGACCTGACCTCGATCGACAACCAGGACTTCCCGCTCCGCGTGGACTGGGACTGGGGCAACGACGCGATCGGCGCCCGTTGGACGCAGCCGCGCCCCGGAGGAGGTTCGATCGACGTCCGGGCCAACTACTCACGCTTCGGGACCGGGCTGCTGTTTCCGGACTTCGGCGACACCGACTTCGACAGCCGGATCCAGCAGGCACAGGTCCGAACGGACCTCGAGTTCCGACCGAGTCCCCGGTGGTCGATCCAGACTGGGGGGAGCGCCCAGCGGCTATCGTACGCCAACTCGTTCGTTGCCGGCGGGACGGACTTCGGCGGGGGCTCCGCCACGGCGCACCTGCTCGGTGGATTCGTACAAGCGCGCTGGTCGAGTCCACTCGCGTGGCTCGTAGAGCTCGGGCTGCGCGCGGACTATTACGCGCCCGAGCCCGGGGACGCTGTCTTCGAGCCTTCTCCCCGGCTTGCCGTGAAGCGGTTCCTCGGAGGCGGTGAGGTGGCGCTCAAGTTCGCAGCGGGCCGGTACACGCAGTACTTGCATTCGCTCAGAGACGAGGAGCTTCCACTCGGGCTCGACATCTGGGTCCTCGCGGGCACGAGGGCGCCGCACACGGTGTCGGATCAGGTGCAGCTGGGCCTGGAGGGGTATCGCGACATCGACTGGTTCTGGTCGGTGGAGGCGTACCTGCGTGAGTTCGACGGCGTGGCGGCGTTCAATCCGGCGGACAACCCGAACGACGACTTCGACGACATCTTGGGTGGGCGTGGTCGTTCCTGGGGCGTCGACGCGATGCTCCGTAAAGAGACGGGTGACCTCACGGGCTGGATCTCGCTTTCGTTCTTGAAGGCGGATCGCACGTTTCCGGACACGCAGTCGCCGGTCGTGCCGTCCCCCGAGGTCGACTACCCGCCGATCTTCGACCGTCGGATCGACGCGGACCTCGTACTCTCCTATCCGGGCCCGTGGGGCTGGCAGGGCGGCGTACGTTGGAACCTGGGTACGGGCATCCCGTATACGCGGGCCCTCGGTTCGTATGCGTACTACTCACCGCGATACGTGGAGGGCGGCGAGCTGGACTGGACCGGCGACGACGATTCGAGCGCCCTCGGTGGGTACGGGGTCGTGCTCGCGGGGCGCAACTCGTCTCGCTACCCGCTCTACCATCGGCTCGACGTGAGCTTTCGCCGGACGTTCCCGAAGTCGTGGGGTTCCCTCACGCCCTACCTGAATCTGGTGAACGTATACAACCGCCGAAACGTGCTCTTCTACTTCTTCCAGTACGACCAGGACCCCCCGGTGCGATCGGGTATCTCGATGTTCCCGGTACTGCCCACGGTCGGTCTCGAGGTCAGCTTCTGATGCCCCGGTCGATGCTCGCGCGAACCGTGCGGAGCCCGGCGCGCTCTGTCCTGCTCCTCGTGATTTTCGGCGGCTGCGAGATCGAGGAGATCACCGTAGTCGACGTCGAAGACGTGGTGATCGCAGAGGTGTACGTGAACCTCGCGAAGGATCCGGGCGACAACGAGGTCCTCGGCTTCCTGCATCGTACGGTCGGAACGGACATCGAGGGGGTCGCGGACCTGGTCGCGGCAGAGCTCACGTTGAGGCGGTCTGACGGCCTGACCTTTTCGCTGCGAAACGCCGCGGCGAGCGACTGCGTCGAGACCCTTCCCGAGGGAGAGGAGGGCGCGTGCTTCTTTGCCGACTCGGTCGCTGCGGCTCAGCTGACCCCGGGTGACCTGCTCGCCCTCGACGTGGCGCTTCCCGATGGGCGGGAGCTCGGGGGGGCAACCAGGATCCCCGGTTCCTTCGATCTGCTGGGCGTCGGCGGCGCTTGCATCCTGCCGCCGGACACGCGCTCGACCCTCGAATGGACCCGTGCGGACGAAGCGTGGGCGTACGTGAACGAGACGTCGATCAACGGACTCCCTGCTGCGCTCAGGTCGGAGGGCATCGTCTTGCAGGACGACCCGCTCTACCTACTCGGCCTGTCCGTGTCCGACTCGGATACCACGATCGTATTTCCGTCGGAGTTCGGCGTCTTCAATCGCTTCGAGCTCGATCAGGACGTAGCGGTGCGCCTGCAGAGAGGCCTGCCCGCTGGAGTCAGCGCCCGCGTCACCATCAGCGCGGTCGACCGCAACTACGTCAACTGGGCGCGGGGCGGAAACTTCAATCCGTCCGGTCAGGTTCGGATCGCGAGCCTGAGGGGGGATGGGACGGGCGTCTTCGCGAGCACGGTCGTTCGTGGAGTGAACGTCACCGTTTTGGACGAGCCAGGTGGGCAGCCGGCGTGCCCCGTCGAAAGCGGCTGAGGAGGCGCCACCCAGGTTCCGCGCTGATTATCAACGGTCGTCCGGCACGACGTAGATGTGCCGAGCGAGCTCACCGGACACACGCCGCGACTCCCCCGCGTCGGTCACCGCGACCTCGAAGTAGCCTTCCGCCTGCGACCCGGCGCGGACGAGCACCCGAGCTCCCGGCACCAGTCCCCGCTCGGCCGCCGAGCGAAGGTCGGAGGGATCCTCGTCGCGCACCGCGCGGATCAGGACGATTTCTCCCGGCAGCACGTCGGCCAACGTGGACAGATTCGTGGCTTCGATGTCTCCGCCGCGGGTCGGGATCGGCGCGCCGTGGGGGTCATGGCTCGGAAAGTCGAGCGCCCGCGCCATCCTGTCGATCAACCCGTCCGAAGCGGCGTGCTCGAGCCGCTCGGCCTCATCGTGCACGTCGTCCCACGCGTACCCGAGCTTCTCGCACAGATACGTCTCCAGGATGCGGTGACGCCGAAGGACCTTGAGGGCTTCGCGGGTGCCCGGCTCGGTGAGGCGCACGCCCTTGTAGGGGACGTGCTCGAGAAGCCCGGATTCGGCCAGGCGCTTGATCATCCCGGTCACGGACGCGGGTTGAATATCCAATGCGTCGGCGATCGCCGACGTCGATGCGGCGTCCCCGGAATCGGAGAGCCCGTAGATCGCCTTGAGATAGTCCTCGACGGACCGGGAAAGGGAGCGCGTGGTCATGCACGAAGCTACGGACGTCACGGGAAGGCGTCGACCCGAAAAGGTGGGCGTCAGGGGGCATCACTCACTATCTTGCAAGGATGCCCTCCCGCCGTATGAGCCATTTCCGAGCGACCGCCGGCTCGAATCGATGACCGATCCGGATCAGCTGAAGCCGTATCACGCGAAAGGCGCCGCCCCTGGCCAGGAGGCGGCGGACGTGGTCGCGGAGGTACTCCAACACGCTCAGGAGCGTGAGGCGGCGGCGAAGAAGAAGGTGGCGCCCAAGGGCCCGCCGAAGTGGATGCTGCCGCTCACGGTGAACCTCGGTGTGCTCGCGCTCTACTTCCTCATCGCGCAGCCGGATTTCCTCGTCGTGAATCCCCTGGACGATCCGCGCCCGCAGGCCAACATCGTGCAGGATCTGAAGAGATCCATGTACTACGACGGCGTCTTTCGCATTCAGAGGTTCCAGAGCGAGACGGGCCGTCTCCCCGAGTCGCTGACAGAGCTCGGCACGTCCCTCGGAGAGCAGGGGGTCGAGTACACCGTCCAGGGCGATTCCACCTATCTGTTGATCGCGACGGTCGGAGATGAGACGATTGTGTACGATTCACAGACCACGGATCCCAACGAGTTCGTCGGCACGATGCGACTGCCGGGATGACGACGATGATCTCAGACAAGCGCGCGGGCTTCTCTCTGATCGAGCTCCTCATGGCGGTTTCGATCGTCGGAATTCTGGCTGGTTTGGCGATCCCTAACTTGCGGGGCATGACGTACCGGGCCCGTGCCACCGAGGTCGCGGCCGATCTCAACGCCGTGCGCGTCGCGACGCAGAATTACGTGGGGGACCAGTTCTCGTGGCCTGCGGAAGCCGCGCAGGCGACCGTGCCGCCCGAGCTGGTAGGGTTCCTCCCAGAAGGGTTCTCCTTCGTCGGCAACGGCTACGAGCTCGACTACGAGAACTTCTCTCCGGTCGTCATCCCGGGCGATCCGACCACCACACAGCTCCTCGCGGTGGCGGTCATCGCGGACACCGATGAGCTGTCCAACGCCATCGTAGAGCTGCTGGGGACGTCGTTGATCTTCTCGGCTGGGCGTAAGCACACGGTCGTCATCGACCGAAACTGAGTCCCGCGAGACAACTCGAAACGCTCCGTCGAGGACCTCGCATACCGGCTCGCTGGCCGGCTCAAGCGGCGCTACCTTCGAAGGCGTTCGGGGTAAGAGAGACGAAGCCACTCGCACGAAGCCACCCATGCGCTACGAGCAATCCACCGAAGGGATACGGGTCGCGGTTCGGCCCAGCTTCTCCCTGGCCGATTCCGATCCGGCCGAGGGGACGTTCGTCTTCGCGTACACCATCGAGATGGCGAACGAGAGCGACACCACCGCGCAGCTTCTCTTCCGTCACTGGCGGATCCACGACGCGGCGGGCGACGACTCGACCGTGGACGGTGAGGGGGTGGTGGGCGAGCAGCCGATCCTGCATCCGGGGGAGTCGCACGAGTACCGGAGCTACTGCGTGCTCCGTTCGCCGGTCGGGTACATGGAGGGTCATTACACATTCGCCTGGAAGGACGGCGAGGAGTTCCGCGTGTTGGTGCCCCGCTTCCACTTCAATGGGCCGCTGGTGCTCCCTGGCACGTCGCACATCCCGTTTGGCGAGGACGAGGAGCCGGAGGTGCTTCACTGACGATCCGGCCATCAGCCGCGTCGCCCAGCTCCGGACGCCGAGCCGGTATTCCGAGTCACCCGCGCCCTGTTTGGCCCCGGCGACCGTGGTGGAACCCCGCTGCCCGTCGCGTTTATCGTTGGCCGCTGCCTCTAGACCCCAACAGCCGAGCACTCATCCTGTGAATGATTCCGTCGCCGTCGACGCCAAGCGGATTCTACTCCGCTATGGTGCACCCATCGCGATCCTCGACGATGTGACCGAGCCCCACCGGATTCAGTTCGCCCGGGAGGTCGCCAAGACGACCCTGCCGGAGCGGCAGAAGCGCCTGCGTGCACTGCTTGTCGAGCACGGATACATCGTCGAAAAAGAGGACTGAGGCACTTCCCTCAGCTTTCGACTTCGATGATCCGGGTGGCGTCCACCGGAAGCTGGACCGGAACGACGGTCCACGCTCCGAGCCTTCGCAGTTCCAGGTCCGCTGATTCCCCGTCGATCCTGACCGAGCTCACCGATCCCGGCACCGAGGGCTCGAAGATCACGAGAGGCGGTATGGCACCCGCGTCCGGCGTGAGCGTGAATCTTCTGACCTGACGATCCAACCGGTAATCGATCGATACGGACCCCGCCCCGATCGGGAGCCCCTCGGCACCGAACGACTCGAGATGGCGGGGAAGGCGTGGCGCGATGCGCAGACGGCCGGAAGCCGCATCCGGTTCGAGGCCGAGCAGCCCGCAGCAGACGGCGAGCAGTAGCTCCGCGGTCCTCGACCCATCGGCGCCGACCGGATCCCAGGTCATGGCCGCCGCGTCGGCGTTTCGGCCGGCGAGCAACCGTCGCCACGTGGCCCACCCGGAGTCGGGATCCGACCGAAGGGCCGCCGACGCGATATGCGCCTCGTCCACCGACGATCGAGCCAAGCGCGGAATGACTGGCTCACCGCGGAGCAATCCTGCGACCCAATCGGCGCGGCCGGATCGATGTCGGCCAGCGCCCGCCATAGGGAGGCGTCGCTCCCCTCCAACCGCCGGCCTGCTGTCTCCATCACCCTCCGAAGACGATGCGCGGAGCATCGCGATTCGATCCGGGGGTGCGTCATGGTGAAGCGCATCGGCGAGCATTGTGCCGGCCAGGCTAGTGAGCTCGTGTGCGTGCGGCACGCGGTTCGCCCATGCCCGAGCCGCCCGACGCGCGAACGAGCGGTCCCCGAAGGTCGATGCGTGCCTCGCCGCAAGGAGTCCGTAGACGATCTCGGCCTCCGTTGACACGCCGAGGCCGGCCGGGGCGGCCAAGCTCGAAAGGAGCGCTTCGGCCGAGGTTCGATCGGCTGTGCCGATCGCCGCCAGTCCCAGCGACAGGAGTCCTCTATCGGAGGGTGCCTCGATCATACGACTGATCTGGCCGGCGAGCCGACTGCGGAGCCATCGGTAGCCTTCGTCGATCTCAGCCACTCCGGTGCGGAGAAGCAGCCCTTCTGTCGGCCCGGAAGCGGCTCGAAGCGCGTGGGCGGGCGCGTGCGCGGCCGCGACGATCGCGGCGTCGACCTCGGCCGGCGAACCGGCGCTCACCACGAGCGACGAGTGCTCGGCGTCGTCGGTCGCGAAGTCCACCCGGATGTCGCCGTCCACTTCGACTGCGTGGGTGAAGTAAGCGGGGGCCGGTGAAACGCTGATCCCGATCGTGTACGCCCCGTAGCGGAGTGACAGCCGTTGGTTCGCCTGATCGATTACGGGCTGCTGCCCGCGGACGGCAGGGACCCGCAGGGTGATCGGGCCGATGCCTCCGGCCGAGCTCCATTGTGCCACGACGAGAGGGAGCGTCGGGGCAGCGAGTAGGGTTTCGACCGTGATCCCCGCGGCGCCGACGAAGTCGCGGCGTAGAAGACCCGGAAAGAGGAGGATGTTGGCCGCAGAGCCCAGTCCGGGCGCTTCGACGGAGGCGACGGCGAGGCCATCGATCTCGGCGGTGAAGTGCGGCCTCGTCTCTATTCCGACGACGCGGGAGCGTTCTCCGTCGATGAGGAATGGCGCGTTTCGCCCGGGTGCGGCGTGGGACAGGCCCGAGAGCTCGGAGCCGATCGGCCGGACGGTCGCGCGCGTCATCGCTGCCACGGGTCGAGCGCGTCGGGGTCCGGCTTGAATCGCGTTCGGGTCGTCACCTGGAGGCCTCCGGGCCTACTGTCCGTCGGGGCACCGCATCGTACGTTGATCGAATGAGCACCGGTAAGGTCCCCGGGAAGCTTGCGGGGCCTCTCGATCGAGAACCGGTAGCGGAGCTACCTTGCGCGTCCGAACATCTCAAGGAGAACCAGGGAATGCACCTTCGATGCCGTAATCGGTCGCGACTCCTCCTTCTCGCCGCGGCCATGGCGCTCGCGCCTGGTGCGCTGGCCGCGCAGGAGACGACGACGCTGATCCAGAACGGGCGCCTCCTCGATGGCAGCGGGAACCCCTGGATCTTCGCGGACGTGCTGATTCGGGGCGACAGGATCGAGGCGGTGGGCGCACTCGGCGACATGGCCGCTGACGTGGTCATCGACGCGACCGGTCTGTACGTGGCGCCGGGCTTCATCGATTCCCACTCGCACTCGGGTGGCGGCCTCGCCACCGCGGAGCTGAGTCACGCCGAGCCGCTGCTCGCCATGGGGCTCACGACCGTCTTCATCAATCCGGATGGTGGCGGGCCAGTCGACATCGTTGCCCAGCGTGCTTCTCTCCTGGAGCACGGCCTCGGACTGAACGCGGCCCAATTGGTCCCACATGGATCCGTTCGAAGCGCCGTCATGGGCGCCGCCGATCGGCCGGCGACCCGCGCCGAGCTCGACCGCATGAGGGAGCTCGTCGTCGCAGGCATGGAGGCGGGCGCCTGGGGACTCTCTTCCGGCACGTACTACGTGCCGGGGAGCTATACGCCTCCGGTCGAGATCGAAGAGCTGGCGAAGGAGGTCGCCCCGTTCGGCGGTGCCTACACGAGTCACATTCGTGACGAGTCGACCTACAGTGTCGGGCTCATCGGCGCGGTGGACGAGGTCATAGAGGTTGGCCGCGTGGCCAGGATTCCGGTGGTGCTGACGCACGTGAAGGCGCTCGGACCGTTCGTATGGGGATACGGGAGCGCGATCGTGAAGCGGGTTGAACGAGCCCGAGCGGAGGGTATCCAGGTCTTCGCGGACCAGTACCCGTATACGGCGTCCGCCACCGGGCTGGACGCGGCGCTCCTCCCTCGGTGGTCGCAGGCCGGTGGTCGCGACTCGCTCATGATTCGGATGGACGACGCAGGTACGATGGGGCGGATCCGCGAGGGCATGGTGGAAGGACTGGCGCGGAGGGGAGGCGCGGACCGGATCCAGTTTCGACGGTACGCGCCCGATCCTTCGATCGAGGGTCGGCTGCTGAGCGACGTGGCCGCCGATCGAGGGATGGATCCGATCGACACGGCCATCGATCTCATTCGTGGCGGCGGCGTCAGCATCGTCTCGTACAACATGCACGACGACGACGTGGACGAGCTCATGGCCCAGCCGTGGACGATGACCTCGTCGGACGGGGACCTGCCGCGGATGGGTGTGGGCGTGCCTCATCCTCGGAGCTACGGAGCGTTCGCGCGCAAGATCGGCGTGTACGCCAGGGATCGGGGGGTGGTCACGCTCGAGGAGGCCATTCGGAGCATGACGTCCCTGCCCGCTATGGTCTTCTCCATGCCCGACCGAGGCGCGCTTCGTGAGGGAGCGGTCGCGGACATCGTGGTCTTCGACCTCGCTCGAGTGCGCGACGTTGCCGAGTACACCGACCCTCATCACTACTCCGAGGGCATGGTGCACGTTTTCGTCAACGGCGTGGCCGCCATTCGCGACGGCGACTTCACCGGAGCGCGCCCGGGCCGCGTCCTTCAACGGAGCCGATGAGGCGGGTGCGTGGCTACCGGACGATCTTGATCTGGAACCTGAAGTGGCCGAAGAGACCGTAGAGTCGTAGCCAGAGCGGAAGCAGCATCTCCGTGCCGCGTGCTCCCGAGATGTCGCCGAGATCGATGATGTCACGCCAGCCGTATGACTCGAGCAAAGCTCGGACGGTGGTCTTCGCGTCCTCGTCGTCGCCCGCCATGAACAGCGTGTGGTCGCCGTCCGCGAGCTCATTCGGCTTGAACATGAGCGCGAAGTTGAGCGTGTTGAGCACCTTCACGAAGCGGGCGGTCGGGAAGGTCGCCTGCAGCTCCTGACCGAGGGATCCGTGCTCGCCGAGGACAACCGTCGGTGGGAATCCCCGAGAGAAGTCGAGCGCGTTGGCGAGGTCCACGACGATCTTGCCGCCGATTTCCTCGCCCACGGCGGCGATAGCCCTCGACGAAACGAGGCCGTTGGTCGCGTTGAAAAGGACTTCTCCGAAAGCGCCGGCTTCCGAGAACGTCACAAGGTCGATGTCGGGGTGCTCGGCGTGCCACACAGGGAACGGAGGGGCGCCCGTCGGCCCGGGCGCGGTCCTTTGCAGCGTGACCTCTGGATCGCGTGTTCCGATGCATACCTCGTGGCCACCTTCGACGAGCCGTTCGGCGACCTCGCGCCCCACGGCGCCGGAACCAAGTACTCCGATCTTCATTTTGCGCTCCTTCGCTCTCCTTGTCGTCAGCTCCCGCGAAAGTCCGGTGCACGCCCCTCGTGCCACGCCCGCAGCCCCTCTCGTTGGTCGCTCGATGCTGCACATTCGTCGACCATCTTCGCCCATTCCCCCAGGTGGGCTTGGCCATCGGCCATACCCACGATCATCCGTTTCATGTTCCGAACCGCGAGCGGCGCGAGCGCGCTCAACCGCTCCACGAGTGCGTCTACGGTGATGTCGAGCTCGGCCGGTTCGACCAAATGGGTCAGGAAGCCCGTCGAGTGCATCTCTGAAGCTTCGAGCTCTTCGGCCGCGAGGAGAACTCGGCTGGCCACCGTCACTCCCAACCTGGCGACGTAGCGACGAACCCCGCCGGGGGGGTAGCACACCCCCAGCTCGGCCGCGGGAACGCGAAGCCGCGAGCCGGTGACGCCGATTCGGAAGTCGCAGCAAAGCGCAAGCTCGACGCCTCCGCCGTAGAGGCTGCCGTTGACGCGCGCGATCGTCGGTCGGTCGAGCGACGAGAGGCGGTCGGTGAGGGAGTCGAACATTCCGCCGCTCATCTCCCCACTCTCCATCTCGCTCAATGCGGCGCCGGAGCAGAACGTCCGGCTTCCGGCGCCCGTCAGGACGAGGACTCGCACGGCCGGATCCTCTTCGCACGAGGTAATTGCTTCATGTAGGACGTCGATGTCGACCGCATGCAGCGCGTTGTGACGCTGGGGTCGATCGAGCGTGACGGTCATGGCCGCGCCTGCGCGCGCCACTCGGATCGCCGAGCCTCCGGGAGAATCGTTCACGGCGGGATTCTATCGAAGGCTCCTCAGGTGCGCACGGCTCTACCGTCCTCGGTGGCCGCGACGTCGACGCACGAACGGTCAGCGACTAGACTTCTGCCCCCGTACCGAATGAGCAGAGGAGACTGCGTTGGGCGCGATCCGCGAGTTCATGGAGAAGCACTACCTCCACTTCAACGCCCGTGAGGTGGTCGATGCCGCCAAGGCGTACGAGTCGCACGTGGACCGGGGCGGCAAGATGCTGGTCGCGATGGCCGGCGCGATGTCGACGGGTGAGTTCGGGATCATACTGGCCCGAATGATCCGGGCGGGTAAGGTGCACGCTGTATCGTGCACCGGGGCGAATCTCGAGGAGGACGTGTTCAATCTCGTGGCGCACGACGACTACGACATCGTACGCTCCTGGCGCGAGCTGTCGACCGCGGACGAGCAAGCGCTCTACGAGCGTGGGATGAACCGTGTAACGGATACGTGCATCCCTGAAACGGTCATGCGGCACATCGAGGGTCGCCTCCTCGAATGTTGGCAGCGAGCGTCGTCGGAGGGCCGCCGCAATTCACCCGCCGAGTTCCTTTTCGAAGTTCTCTCCGACCGGTCGCTCCAGGAGCACTACCAGATCGATCCTGCCCACTCATGGATGCTCGCGGCCAAGGAGGCCGGTATCCCGGTCTTCGCCCCGGGGTGGGAGGACTCGACCACGGGGAACATCTTCACCGCGAACGTCATCGCGGGGCGCCTGCCGGGCCACTCGTGCGTAAAGTCCGGGACCGAGCAGTTCCAGGCTCTGATCGAATGGTACGAGGCGAATCATGGGGCGGGAGCACACCCGTCCGTGGGCTTCTTTCAAATCGGCGGGGGAATCGCGGGTGACTTCGCCATTTGCGCCGTTCCCTGTATCACGCAGGACCTGCGGCGAGAAGTGCCGTATTGGGGTTATTTCTGCCAGATCACGGACGCCCAGCCCTCGTACGGGGGCTACTCCGGTGCGCCCGCGAACGAGAAGATCACCTGGGGAAAGTTGGAGGCGACCACGCCTCGCTTCGAGATCAACTCCGATGCCGCGATCGTGGCGCCTCTCATTTGCTCGTACGTGCTCGGCGACTGACCCTGGTCGCCGTCACACATCCAGGCCCCGGGTCGTTCTTTCGGGTATGAGTGTCATGCACGGTACGACCCGGATCGGTTCTCTCGTTCTCTTGCTCGCCTTGCTTGGCGGCTGTGGGGCGTCTGAGCTCCTCGGCCCCGATGCGCTCCAAGGGATCGAGGGGATTGCGCTCCGCGGGCCGCTTTGCCCGGTGCAGTCCCTCGAGAATCCTTGTCCCGACGAGCCCCACCAGGCTCGCGTTCTGATCCGAACGAGCGGCGGCCAGCGGGTGACCGAGTTCAGCACGGGTGAGGACGGACGATTCAAGGTCGGATTGAAGCCAGGCTCGTACACGCTGGTGCCCGAACCGGGAGACCCGTTCCCGATCGCACAGGACCTCGATGTCGAGGTGGTCGCGGGCGTCTACACCGAGGTGACGCTCCTCTTCGACACCGGCATCCGATAGCGGGCGAGCGGGGCGCACTTGGACAGTAGGTAGACGCTCGCCGCTCTCATCTCACGAGATCGGCCCGGCGAAGCCAGCCTCGGCGACAACGAGCAGAAGCGCGCGCTGCACGGCGAGATAAGCGTCGCGGTCGATCCAATACTCGTTCGGCGCGTGACCGTTGGATCCGACGCCTCCCCGACCGATAGTCACGGCCGGAACGCCGAGCGCGATCGGCACGTTGGAGTCCGTCGACGACCGCGCCAGCTCGCCTTGCACGCCGAAGGCGGCCGTGGTCGCGAGCGCCCTTTGGACCACGGGCGTCGACGGGTCCATCTCCCCGGAAGGACGGTCGCCGATCCTGTCGTTGTCCACCGTGAGGGCCGGCCCCTCACGCCGCAGCTCGTTCTCTTCTCGGAGCCCACGGTCCATGGCGGCCAGGAAGGCCTCCTCGATCCGTGCGAGGCTCGCGGGGCTCTCCGATCGCATGTCGACCTCCATCCAGCTCTCGAAGGGGACTGAGTTCACGGAGGTTCCGCCCCCGATGCGGCCGACGTTGTAGCTCGTCCGGGGGCCCGAACGGGTCAACGTGTCTGCGACGTCTTGGAAATACCGCACCGCGCGGCTCATGGCATGCGCGGGGTTCGCGGTTCCGAAGGCGCCCCACGAGTGACCACCGGGTCCTTGGAACGTCACGCGGTAGCGGACGGAGCCCAGCCCCATGGAGACGATCCTCGAGAGACCGCCGCCATCCACGTCGATCCAGACGTCAGGGCGGAGCCCGTCGTCGCGGTACAAGTACTTCATACCGCGCAAGTCGCCGAGCCCTTCCTCACCCACCACGCCGACGAAGAGCACGTCGTCTTCGGTCTCGACCTCGGCCTCCTCGAGGGCGCGGAGCACCGACAGGACCACCACCAACCCCCGGGTGTCGTCGCCGACACCGGGCGCGAAGAGCGTGTCGCCCACCTGGCGCACGGTGACGTCCGTACCCTCGGGGAATACGGTGTCGAGGTGACCCCCGAACCCGATGGTGCGTTCGCCGCGTGAGCCCCGCCGCAACCCGATCACGTTCCCCTCGCCGTCGGTCCACACCGAGTCGGCGCCGAGCTCCGTCAGGAGTTCGGCGAAGCGCTCACCCCGCTCGTCCTCCATGAAGGGCGGGGCAGGGATCTCCGTGAGCTCGATGAGGAGCTCGAGCGCCCACGGATCGAGCTCCTCGGCGCGCTCCAACGCGGCCGAAACGGCGGCGTTCGCCGTGAGCGCGCGAACTTCCTCCGAGTAGCGCGGTTCCACGGTCTGCGCGCTCGAGCTGGCTGGTGTCGAGGCGAAGGCCGTCAGTCCGGCCAGTACGATCGCGAATGGGCTCATGCAGGTGGACGGACTCGTCGACGGCACGGTCATCGCTCCGGGTGCAGGTGGTCCGATTGGTTCTCCGGCGGCGACGATGCGCCACCGACGGGAGGATACGATACCGGGGCGGCGCCGCAGGGATCCAGTCGCCTTTGCCGCGAGGTCGTTAGGTCAGCTTGCTGCAAGGATTTGGGACGGCGATACTCTGGGCCGGAAGCACGAAGGCCCGGCTGACGGGTCAGTCGCCAGAGGAGTCGCGGACACGCCCCGATCGATGACGGACGCCTACCCCTCCACGGTGCAGCACCGACCGGTCGACGACGAGATCTCCCTGTGGGAGGTACTCGCCGTTCTCCTGCGTCGCCGCGGCACGATCGTACTGACGACGGTTCTCGTATCCGCGCTCGCCGTCGCAGTCACCTTTCTGCGCGCGGAGACGTACACCACCGCCGCCGCCTTTAGGCCGCAGGGCTCTGAAGCGTCGGCGTCCCAGCTCTTGGCGCTCGCGAGCCAATTCGGCGTCAACGTTCCGACGGGTGGTGAGGAGGCGAGTCCGGCGTTCTACGCGGAGCTGCTGACGTCGCGCGAGATTCTCTCTCGCGCCGCCGCACGTCCTTACGATGTCGAGGGGGAAGGGACCGTCCTGCTGAAGGACCTGCTCGAGATCGAAGAGGACACCGAGCCGCTGCGGGATGACCAGACAATCGAGTGGTTACGCGATGAGGCAGTATCGGTGTCGACCGGCCGAGAGACCGGGACCGTCACGCTCCGAATCACGACCGAATGGCCCGACCTCTCGCAGGCGATCGCGAACGAGCTCCTCACCGAGGTGGCCCGCTTCAACCTCAATACGCGACAGTCGCAAGCGGCGTCGGAACGCACCTTCATCGAATCGCGTGTTCGCGAGGCCGAGAAAGAGCTCGACGCGGCGGAGGACTCACTCCGCCTCTTCCTGGAAGCGAACCGACAGTGGCAGAACTCCCCCCTCCTGGTCTTCCGGCAGGAGGGCCTCCAGAGAGAGGTGACGCTCCGACAGTCGGTGCTCACCACGCTCGTACAATCCTATGAGCAGGCGCGGATCTCGGAAGTACGCGATACGCCGGTCATCACGGTGCTTCAGACACCGTTCCTCCCTCCCGGACCCGACGATCGTCGCCTGTTGCTGAGCGCCGTGCTCGGGATCGTCCTGGGCGGGATGTCGGGGATCGTGCTCGCCTTCGTCGTCGAGGCGTTCCGTCGACCCCATGCGGGCGATCCGGCCAGGCAGGACTTCCAGGAGACGTGGGCCGGGTTGAAGCGTTCGATCCCCTTCGTTGGGGGCTGAGCCCGGTGCTGGTCGAGGGCTGAGCCGGGCGCTGGTCGAGGGCTGAAGCCGGGCGCTGGTCGAGGGCTGAAGTCGGGGTTCCTCGGGGCGTCGAACCCGACCGGCGTTCGGGTCCCTGGTGGGCCTCCTGGGCCCCGACCCCGCCGGTCGGCCACAATCCGTTAACTTTCCAGGCTATCCACTCGTAGATTCTGCCCGCACGGGACATTCCGTTCCGACGGGTGTTCGCAGGTACATGATGCCCATTCGAAATATCGCGATCATCGCGCACGTCGATCACGGAAAGACGACGCTCGTCGACAAGATGTTCGGCCAGGCCGGCGTCTTCCGTGACAACCAGAATGTCGAAGAGCGCGTGATGGACTCGAACCCGCTCGAGAAGGAGCGGGGAATCACGATTCTCGCGAAGAACACCGCAGTGCACTGGAAAGACGTGAAGATCAACATCGTCGACACACCGGGTCATGCCGACTTCGGTGGGGAGGTCGAGCGCATACTCCGCATGGTCGACGGTGTCGTGCTCTTGGTCGACGCCGGCGAGGGCCCGATGCCGCAGACGCGCTTCGTGACCCGCAAGGCGCTCGAGCTGGGGCTTCTCCCGCTCGTGGTCATCAACAAGGTCGACCGGGGAGACGCACGCCCTCACGAGGTTCACGACGAGGTGCTCGAGCTCTTCATGGACCTCGAAGCCGACGACGCGCAACTGGATGCACCGTTCCTCTACGCGGTCGGGCGAGACGGGTGGGCGTCGGAGAGCCCCGAAGCTACCGGCGGGGACCTCTCGCCTCTCTTCGATACCATCGTCTCGCACTTCCCCCCACCGACGGTCGACTCCAACGGGCCGTTTCAGATGCTGGTATCGACGCTCGACCACTCTCCGTACGTGGGTCGTATCGCGATCGGTCGGATCGAGCGGGGCTCGGTGCGCGTCGGCGAGCAGGTCGCGCTGCTCGACCTGGGAGAGACCGGCATGGTCGCCGATCCTTCGGAGGCGGAGCTCGCGCGGGTGTCGAAGCTCTACACCTTCAGCGGCCTCGATCGGATCGAGATCGAAGAAGCGCGCGCCGGCGATATCGTGGCGCTCGCGGGCCTCGAAGGCGTGGAGATCGGAAAGACGGTGACGGATCCCGCCTACCGGGAACGGCTCCGTGGAATCGCGGTGGAAGAGCCGACGCTCTCGGTCGACTTCACCGTCAACAACTCTCCGTTCGCGGGTCAGGCTGGGAAATACGTAACGACCCGACAACTTCGCGAGCGACTGTTCCGAGAGCTGGAGCGCAACGTGGCACTCCGGGTCGAAGACACGGCATCGCCCGACACCTTCACGGTCAGCGGGCGTGGGGAGCTCCACCTCACCATCCTAATGGAAACGATGCGCCGCGAGGGTTACGAGTTCCAGGTCTCCCGGCCGAGGGTCATCACGCGATCCGATAACGGGTCGCTACAGGAGCCGTACGAGGAGGCCGTGGTGGAGGTGCCTTCCGAGATGGTGGGCACGGTCATCGAGAAGCTCGGTGGACGGAAGGGTGAAATGACCGCCATGAAGCCGATGGGCGATTCAGGTACCACCCGCTTGCGCTTCAAGATTCCGGCGCGCGGTCTCTTCGGTTATCGGTCGGAGTTCATGACCGACACGCGCGGCGAAGGCATCCTCCATCACACCTTCCAGGAGTGGGACGATTGGGCCGGTGAGCTGAAAGGCCGATCGCGCGGCGTCCTCGTCGCGGATCGACCGGGGAAAGCCGTCGGGTTCGCCCTCTTCGGATTGCAGGAACGCTCGACCCTCTTCGTCAAGCCAGGCGATCCTGCGTACGGCGGCATGATCGTCGGGGAGAACGTCCGCACGGACGACATGGACGTGAACGTGAGCAAGGAGAAGAAGCTCACGAACATGCGGACGACGTCATCGGACGAGAACATCAAGCTGGAGCCCCCGCGACAGATCACGCTCGAGCTCGCGCTCGAGTTCATCGAAGACGACGAGCTCATCGAGGTCACGCCCGAGGCGATTCGTCTGCGAAAGCGAGTCCTCGATCCGAACCAACGGAAGAAAGCGGCAAAGCGCGCGCACCAGATGGCGTAAGACAGGTGGAATCCGAGGTGAATCGTTGAATCGAGAGCGCTTCGAAAACGGGCCCACGTTCGAGCAATACCTGGAGACGGTCGAGAAGAACCGCGATCTGTGGCACGCGGTGTACGACCGGGTGCGTATACCAGCCGAGGTGATCGAAGAGGCGCGAGGGGTGGCGGGCGGATGGCACCTGGTCGCCTTGTCGGAAGACTGGTGCGGAGACGCGGTGAACACGCTGCCGGTCGTCGCGAAGCTCGCCAGGGAGGCCGGGTGGGATTTCCGCGTCTTCGGTCGCGACGCGAACCCGGACCTCATGGACACCCACCTGACGAACGGGCGAAGCCGCTCGATCCCGATCGTGATCGTGTACGATAGAGACTTCGAGGAAGTCGGATGGTGGGGGCCTCGTCCGGGCGAGATTCAGCGGTGGGTGCTCGGCGAGGGCCTGTCGATGCCATCGCCCGAGCGGTACAAGGTGATCCGTCGGTGGTATGCGAAGGATCGGGGAAGGAGCACCCTCGCCGAGCTCGTCGGGATCGTGGCGTCCGCTGCGTGATGATCCCGATCGTGAGTGCCGCCGCGTGACCCGCAGAGTCGGCCTCTTCTCGCTCGCCTTCGGGGCGGGCTTCGCGGTGCTCACGATCGAGATCGCCGGGGCGCGCCTCATCGCCCCGGTGTTCGGCCTCTCCGCCGTCCCATGGACCGCCGTGATCGGCGTGATCCTGACGGCTTTGGCGGTCGGGAATCACGTCGGTGGGCGGTTGGCCGACTCGGGGCGGGTCCCCCTGTCCCGAATCTTGATCGTTGCCGGGGCGACCGGTGTCCTTCCGGTGCTGGGCACCGGTGTGCCGTGGGTCGCGCGTTCGCTCCTGGGCTTCATTCCCGGGGCCGTGGTGAGTGCGCTCGTTCTGTTCGCGCCTCCCGTATTCTGTCTAGGGGCAGTTGTGCCGTATCTCGTGCGTGCGGACACAGAGAGCTTGGAGACGATCGGACGACGGGCCGGCGACATCAGCGCTGCGGCCACGGCGGGCTCGATCCTGGGCTCGTTCATGACCGGCTTCGTGCTCCTCCCGGCCATGCCGCTGCCGCTCCTGCTCGGCTTCACCGCCGGCGCGCTCTTTCTCATGGCCTTCGCCGCCGCTCGCGTTCTCGGGGAGACCTCCGTCAGCGGCAGCGCGCTCTTGGGGGCGATCGCGGTGCCCGGGCTGGGGTTGCTGGCGTCGGGAACGGCACCGGACACGCTCCATGCAGAGCAGACGCTGTACACGGCCGTGACCGTGACCGAGCGTACCTGGTCGAACGGGCGGATGGTTCGGGAGCTCTGGCAAAATGGCGGCTCGTCGTCAGCCGAGTACGTCGACTCGGGTGACCCGGCTCACGGGTACGCGACTGCGAGCCTCGACGTGTTGGAGCCCTTGATCGGCGGCATGGAGCGAGCGCTGGTCCTCGGGGGTGCGGCGCTCACGCTTCCCGTGGCGTTCACAGAGCGCAACGCCGACCTCGAAGTGGACGTCGTCGAGATCGATCCGGCGGTTACTCGGCTCGCGGCGGAGTACTTCGCGTTCGGCACGCACTCCCGTGCCCGGATTTCCGTGGTGCACGAAGACGCGCGCGTCTTCCTCCGTGGCTCCGACGATCTCTACGATCTGGTGTATCTCGACGTGTTCGACCATCTGCTCACGGTTCCGTGGACGATGGTGACCCAGGAGGCGTTCTCGGACATGGCCGAGCGCCTGTCACCCGAGGGAGTGTTCATGGCGAACGTCCTGTCGCCGCTCTCTGGGCCCGGCACCGCGTTCCTCCAGCGTCTTCGGACCACGTTGGAGACCGCCTTCGCGGATGTGCGTCTCTACGTGGCAGATCCGGGGCTGGACCGCGCCGCGACACAGAATCTGATCGTGGTTGCCACTCGCGACCCGAGCACGCTCCCTCCCTTCGACCGAGCGGAGGCGCGCGTGGAGGCGACGGGCCCGGCGCTGACCGACGCATGGGCACCGGTCGAGTACCTTCAGGCGAAGGTGTTCGTGGAAGGACTACGCTGGAGATGACGATGGCACCGCGCTTCAAGGACGGAGTGCCGGACAACTCGCACCCCCTCAACGTGATGGCCGAGGGCACCGGACCCCCCGATTCGGGAGCCGAAGTCGATCGGCCGCCCCTTTTCGAGGTCTACATGCGGATGGCCGAGGAGCTCGCGAAGCGCTCTACGTGCGCGCGCCTTCAGGTGGGCACGGTCATCACGGACGCTCGACTCGAGAACGTGGTCGCGATCGGGTACAACGGGAACGCTCGCGGCTTCCCCAACCGATGCGACACGGACGAGGCGGGACAGTGCGGGTGCATTCACTCGGAGATGAACGCGCTGGTGAAGTCACCGGGCCAGCTTCGCGACAAGGTGGCCTTCGTCACTGCGAGTCCGTGTGTGATGTGCGCGAAGCTGATGGTCCAGGCGAACGTATCGCACGTCTTCTATCGCGAGCGGTACCGCGTTTCCGCTGGCCTCGAAGTGCTCGAAACCGCGGGAGTCGTGGCTGTGCACTACACCCGCTGGCGGGATGCTTGGCGAGTCTGAGTCACCCCCTGGGAAACGTCGCCCGATTGGCTAGACTTCCGGGCGCGAACACTCGTTGAACTCCACAGGCTCCGTCGTCGACGAAGGCGACGGAGGGTCTTTCTTGCCTCACAGCCCTGCAGGCCAGGAGCGACCGTCGGGTCGCTTCTTTCTTCCCGGACCGACCGAGGTCCACCCCGATGTGCTCGCCGCGCAACTCCGACCCATGATGGGCCACAGGGGCTCGACGGCGCAGGCGTTCATGAAGCCGATCCACGAACGATTGCAACGCGTCTTCTTTACCGCCCGGCCCGTCTTCGTGTCGACGTCCTCGGCGACGGGACTCATGGAGGCGGCGGTCCGGAACGCCGGGCGCGAGCGCATCCTGTCGTTGGTGAACGGGGCTTTCAGCCAGCGCTTCTCGGATATCGCACGCTCCTGCGGGTTCGAGGTCGACGAGGTGTCGATCCCGTGGGGAGAGGCACACGACCCGAACGACCTGACGGAGGCGCTTTCGAAAGACCGGTACGACGCGGTCACGATGGTCCACTCGGAGACGTCGACCGGCGTTCTGAACGACATCCCGGCCTTGGCTGCTGCGGTAAAGGCGTTCGACGACACGCTGATTCTCGTGGATTCCGTGACGGGGTTCGGAGCCACCGAGGTGCGCCCCGATGACTGGGGCGTCGACTTTCTGCTCACCGGCTCGCAGAAGGCGTTCGCGCTCCCGCCTGGTCTCTCCTTCGGTGTCGCGTCAGAGCGGATGATGAAGCGCGCGGCGACCTCTCCCCACCGGGGTTACTACTTCGACCTGGAGTTCTTCGCGGATAACCACGAAAAGCACCAGGCCACGACGACGCCGGCGCTCTCGGTTCTGTACGCGCTCGACGTGCAGCTGGACCGGATGCTGGCCGAGGGTATGGACGCACGCTGGGCCCGCCACCGGTCCATGGCTGAGCGGAGCTGGAGGTGGGTCGACGAAATGCGAGGGTCCGGTGTCGAGGTGGCCGTGATGGCGCCGGAGGGCTTCCGGTCCCCGGCGGTGACGGCGGTCCGGACGCCGAAAGGGGTGACCGGATCGAGCGTGACGGCCGCAGTTGCGGAGCGAGGTTGGATCGTCGGAGGAGGGTACGGGAAGCTCAAGGAGAGCACGTTCCGCATCGGACACATGGGTGATCACACGCTCGACGAACTGGAAGGTCTGCTCGAGGTGCTGACCGGAGTGCTGACATGACCGACGATCGTTTCACGGTGCTCGTCACGGACAAGATCTCCGACTCCGGTCTGGAGCCGCTGCGCACTGACGACCGCTTCGAGATCGTGAAGGTCGACGATTCGACCGACCCGGAATTCGCACGGACCCTCGAGCGTGCCCATGGGCTGATCGTGCGGAGCGCGACGAAGGTCACCGAGGAGGTGCTCGCCGACGCGCCCCTCCTCCGAGTGATCGGACGGGCCGGTGTCGGGGTCGACAACATCGACCTCACCGCGGCGACCCGAAACGGGGTCGCGGTCATGAACGCCCCGGCCGGCAACACCGTCTCCGCCGCGGAGCTGACCCTGGCGCTCATGTTGGCGATGATTCGGCGTGTCGCCGAAGCCGATGCGTCGATGCGCGCCGGCGAATGGGCGCGGTCGCGATTCAAGGGCGCGGAGCTGCGTGGACGAACCCTCGGACTCATCGGCGCCGGGCGCATCGGTGGGGAGGTCGCGAAGCGATGCCGTGCGTTCGGGATGCGTGTCATCGCCTTCGACCCTTATCTGTCTGCGTCGAGGGCCGAAGCGATCAACATCGAGCGGGCCGAGGAGCTCGAGACGGTGCTCGAGCGTGCGGACGTCCTGTCACTGCACGTTCCGCTGACCGACGCGACGCGCGGGATGATCGATGCTGCTGCGCTCGCCCGAATGAAGACGGGCGCGTTCGTGGTGAACGTCGCGCGAGGGGGCGTCGTCGACGAGGCCGCGTTGGCGGCCGCCTTGGAGGCGGGATCCCTCGCCGGAGCGGCGCTCGACGTCTTTGCGAACGAGCCGCTCGAGGACGATTCTCCGCTCCGTACGGCTCCGAACCTGTTGCTGACACCCCACTTGGGGGCTTCGACGTCCGAGGCCCAGGAGCTGGTCGCCACGGAGATCGCCAGAGCCGTGCGGGCCGCGTTGGCCGACGGCGATCTTTCCCCCGCGCTCAACGCGCCCGCGATCAGCGGGGAGGCCATGCGCGCGCTGGCTCCTCTGTTCGAATTGGGCGAAGCGCTCGGGAATTTGGGGTGCGAGCTCGCGCGCGGAGGGGTGCGTGAGGTCGAGGTTCGCTACGCGGGCGCCTCCGACAAGGCGCTCGAGCCCCTGACCGCCTACGTCCTCGTCGGTCTGCTGACGAACGTCCTGGGCGCGGACCAGGTGAACTTCGTGAGCGCCGGGCACCTGGCGGCTCAGCGGAACATGGGTGTAGCCCGCACGCGTCTCTCGCGTAATTCGGACTACACGGAGTACGTGGAGGTCGTCGTTGGCGCGGAGGGGGGTGATCTACGACTCGCCGGGGCGCTGCTTGGTGACGCACACCCGCGGGTCGTGCGCATTGCAGACTACCACGTGGACGTCGTCCCCACGGGCACGCTGATCGTGCTCAGGAACGACGACGTGCCGGGTGTGATCGGGCGCGTCGGCACGCTCCTGGGTGACCACGGCATCAACATTGCAGGATACCACCAGGCGAGGCTCTCCAAGGGTGGTGACGCGCTCGCGGCGATCGCCGCCGATGGGATCGTGAGCGAGTCCGTCCGAGAGGCGCTTCTCGACCTTCCCGAGGTATCGTCCGCCGTGATCGTCAGGCTAGGATAAGAGTGACTCTTGCGCTCCCCCGATCCCTCCCCGCACGAGCTGGGCCATGCTGACAGATCTCCAGACGAAGAAGCTCACCCGGTATTTCCAGATCTACGACATCGACGACGACGGTCAGATCGACGAGGCCGATTTCGAGCGCATCGTGGAGAACGTTCGAACACTGCACGGCGCCGCTGAGAGCTCGTCCGCGTACGACCTCTTGCGAGCCGCGTACAGCACGCTATGGAACGGCCTTCGAAGCTCTGCGGACGCGGACGGGGATGGGGGCGTCGATCTCGACGAGTGGCTCGCGTATTGGCAGATCGCGCTCGAGGATGAGGCACGGTATGACGCCGAGGTACGCCAGCTGACGGACCGATTGCTCGCGTTGTTCGATCTCGACGAAGATGGTGAGATCGGTGCCGCCGAATTCATCGACTTCTATGGCGTTTTCGGCATCGCGGTCCAGCTTGCGGAGACCGTCTTCGTCGAGCTCGACGCGGACGGAGACGGCGTCGTCACACGAGAGGAGCTTTTGGGGCTCAGCGCCGAGTTCTTTCGGGGGGACGATCCGGATGCTCCCGGCAACCTCCTCTTCGGCCCCTTCGGCGCCTGAGGACGCGGGATGAGACTCACCTTCTGGGGTGCCGCCCAGACCGTCACCGGTTCCATGCACATGCTGGAATTCGAGGGCGGCAGGCTCTTGATGGATTGTGGGTTGTACCAGGGCCGTCGGGCCGAAGCGCGCCGGTACAACCACGAATTTCCTGCGCCGCCGGCCTCGATCGACGCGGTGCTGTTGTCGCATGCGCACATCGACCATTCGGGACTCCTGCCCAAGCTTCACAAGGACGGTTTCCGTGGCCGGGTGTACGCGACGCCCGCAACGCGAGACCTGTGCGCCGCCATGCTGGCGGACAGCGCGTTCATCCAAGAGAAGGACGCGGCCTGGGTCAACCGTAGGGAGAAGCGACGTGGCAGCGACAGGGTCGAGCCGCTCTACGACGCAGGGGATGCGGCGGATGTGGTGGAGCGCTTCGTGCAGGTGGGATACGGTCAGACGTTCAGTCCCCTACCGGGGCTCGAGGTAGAGTACAGGGACGCGGGGCACATCCTCGGGTCGGCGTCGATGGGGCTCACGATTCGCGAAGGGGATCGAACGGTGAAGCTCGGCTTCACCGGCGACGTCGGCCGGCCCGGCCGTCCGATACTACGTGACCCGCAGCCAATGGCCGACTGCGACTACCTCATCTCCGAATCGACCTACGGCGGGCGTACCCACGAGCCCCCCGACCAATCACGCCAGCGGTTGGCGCACGTCGTCGGCGCCACGGCTCGGCGCGGCGGCAAGATCATCATCCCCGCGTTTGCGGTCGGAAGGACGCAGGAAATCGTCTACCGACTCGACCAGCTCACCCATGAGGGCCGACTCCCCGAGATCCCCGTCTACGTCGACTCGCCGCTCGCGGTCAACGTGACCGACGTCTTTCGCAATCATCCCGAGTGCTACGACGACGACATGCTCGAGCACATGAAGCGCGACCCGGAGCCGTTCGGCTTCCAGCGCCTCACGTACATTCGTGACGTCGCCGAGTCGAAGAAGCTCAACGATTCTCGCCTACCGATGGTCGTGATCTCGGCCTCCGGGATGTGCGAGGCGGGCCGGATTCTGCACCACCTCAGAAACAACGTCGAAGACCCGCGCAATACGGTCATGATCGTGGGCTACTGCGCGCCGCACACCCTCGGGCGTCGAATCGTGGAGCGTCGCAGCGAGATCAGGATCTTCGGTGAGCCGCACCGACTGCGCGCCAACGTCGAGGTCATGAACTCCTATTCGGCGCACGCGGACGAGCCTGAGCTGGTCGATTTCATCAGCGCGCTCGATCCCGGTCGAGTCAAGAAGATCTTCCTGGTCCACGGCGACCCCGAGCGTCAGGAGGCTCTGTTCAACGCGTTGTCGGAGAAGCGTTTCATGAGCGGGCACGCACCCGCCCGCGGCGAGACGTTCGAGCTTTAGGCACGGGGCCGAGGCGAGACGCAAGCGCTAAGGCGTCAACCCGAGGAGCTCTCGCACAGGTCCCTCCAGCCGGGTCAAGCCACTGGCCAGCGCCAGCTCGAGCGCGGCTTCGGGGGTCTCGCCGTCGATCCAAAACGCCTTGAGCGCGAGCATCGCACCGACGCGATTGCCCGACGCGCAGTAGAGAAGCGTCGGCTCGCCTTCCGACTCTTGGAGCAGCGCGGCGAACGCGTCGACGTTCTCTCGGGTCAGCGATTCCGCGCCAGAGATCTCGAGACGGTCGAAGTCGTAAGCGAATCCCGCGGCGTACGCCTCCTCCCAACCCGCCCCCTCCTCGTCGGCCGGCCGGAGGGAGATCACGCGCGTGACCCCGGCCGCCGTGAGGGCGTCGAGCTGCTCGACCGAGGGCTGCCCCCCCGTGAGCAACCCCGGTCGTGGCATCCGGGCATTTCGGACGCCGATCTCGGTGGCCAGCTCCAGCGTGGCGGTCGTGACCCCCGCCGCCGGTGCGTCGTCCGACGTCACGCCGGGGGCTCCCGCGTCGCCGTCCGTACAGGAGAGGGTCGCGAGCGCGATCATGGTGAGTGCACCGAGCCAACCGAGTCTTTTCGTCATGAGCCTAGTCCCCAGAGCGGGGTGAAGAGGTCGGGCTCCCGTCGCTTCGGGAGCGGAGAAAGGAGGCGAGCCGGTCGCTGCCCGCGCTCCCAGACTATCTCCAGTATGCCAAGATGAACGCGAACATCAGCAGGCGCACCAGGTCGAAGCCCGCGTTGATGCCCACGAGTCCCCATCGCTTCTGCTCCCACGCGATGCGCCCGAGCTGCATGGGGACGAAGAACCCGGCCCAGGTGAAGAGCGCGCTGTAGAGAGCGTATGCATACGCGGGCTGATCTTCTCCAAGTCCCCAGACAGAAGGGCGCCACACCTCGAGGGTGTGGAAGAACACGAACGCGATAAGCAAATTGCCGAGTGCGAAGAGACCCATCGACTTGCCCATCGCGGCCCCGTCCGGCTGCTCCATGCTCTCCATTCCCATGTGCTTCGCCCAGCTGGAGCCGAAGAGCGGCCCGAACCAGAGGAACCCGACGGGCATGGCCACGACGACGCACGCCGCGATGGCGAGGTAGTTGACGTTCATGACGGGTTCCATATGCGCATCTCCTTGCTGGAGTCGAAGGACGTAAACGCTACGCGTGGAAACGTGAAGGCGCCATCACGGGAGCGCGCTGTCGAACTCCTGGCGGGTCAGG
>Ga0224512_10000111_pt1 | contig 88268 bp, 90 predicted proteins | sample SF_May12_sed_USG_4_FD_169103 | JGI IMG/M metagenome (GOLD analysis project Ga0224512, IMG submission 169103) | Sediment microbial communities from San Francisco Bay, California, United States - SF_May12_sed_USGS_13 | ecosystem: Environmental > Aquatic > Marine > Sediment | place: USA... | reverse complement strand
ATCACCACCTCCGTCTTGGTCCCCATGATCGCCGCTGGCGTGCTCACGCTCGCCAACGCCTACCCCATCACCCTCGGGGCCAATGTCGGTACGACAGTCACGGCCCTGCTGGCCTCTCTCGCCACCGAACGGCCCGAAGGTCTGGTGATCGCGCTCGTCCATACCTTGTTCAATTTCAGCGGCATCCTCCTCTTCTATCCCGTGCCGCAGCTGAGGAGAATTCCCCTGTTCCTGGCGGAGACGCTCGCACGGGTCGCCGAGGTCAGGAAATCGCTCGTGATTGTGTATGTAATTGGGGTCTTCGTCTTGGTCCCCATAATTGGGATACTGATACTGCAATGAGATGGGAGTGAACCATGGTGCTTGATTTTTTCCGGGGAGGCGGAGACGCACAACTCGAGCAAATCGAATCGCAGATCCGCCAGATGCTGGTCGATGACCGGCACACCTTCGACACTGCCATCAATGCGCTGATCGGGGGAACCGACCCGGCGCTGGTTGGCAAGGACATCCGCAAGACCGACAAGGGTGTCAACAAGGCCGAGCGTGCGGTGAGAAGAGAACTCGTCGTGCATGTCAGTGTGCGCGGCACTTCTGCCGACATCCCCCTTGTGTTGGCCTCGATGAGCGTCGTCAAGGACGCCGAGCGAATCGGCGACTACTCGAAGAACATCTGGGATATCGCCAACAGCGGGGTCAACCTCTCGGACGCACAGGACATCAATGTGCTGCTGCGCTACCGGGATCGCATCTCCAAGCTGATAGGAGAAACGGCCCGCGTGTTTGGGGAAAAAGACCTCGAAGCGGCGCACGCAATGCTGCGGGCCGGTGACGGACTTCAGGATGAGTTCGACGATCTCGTCGAGGAGCAACTCAGCACCGACAAAACGGGGCGGGAGGCAGTGCCGCGAGCGTTGCTGTACCGGTATTTCAAACGGATCACCGCCCACCTGATGAACATTCTCACGTCGCTGGTGATGCCGATCGATCGTCTCGACTACTACGACGAAGCCAAAGCCGACCGCGAGTAGCGGCTCCGACCACGAACGCGATCGGCGTTCAGACGGCATCGGTGACGTCGGTCGGTGCGTCTCCTCGGCGCCCAACCAGCGGTTATCGGCTATTTGCTATCCGAGCAGCGGACGGTAGACGGCGGACGGCTTCGGGCGCGACCCGGGAACCCTTCGCACCACTCTGTGCGTCAGAAGGGCAACAGCGAGGGAGAACCCCCATGCGAAAGACTTTCGGATTCTTGATCACGATGGCATTGCTGACCGCCGCTTGCTCTACCGGGGCGGTCAATCCAGGCATCAACCCGACCACCTCCACGACCCGCAGGATTGGGGCGCCGGCCACCATGGCCTTCGCCCTGCAGCCGTTCGACGCCTGTGAACCATTGCTCGACTACGTCAAGGAACATGCGCTCGAGTTGGTCGGCCCGTATGGCCTTGGCAACGGATATTGGGGCGGACCCTGGATGGTGGAAGAAATGGCTATGGAGGACGCCGCCGTACCCGCTACTGGATCCACCCGAAATTCGGCGCTGCAGGCGGGTATCGATTACTCGACCACCAACGTGCAAGAAGTCGGTGTCGATGAGCCCGACATCGTCAAGACCGACGGCACCAGGATCCTGGCCATCGCCCAGGGTGTCCTCTACTACGTCGATGTGAGCGGAGACAAGCCCGAACTGGCCGGTTCACTGAGGCTCGAAGACAGCTGGGCCCAGGAGATGCTGCTGTCCGGTGACACACTGCTGGTCATGTCCCGCACCAATCAATGGGACATTCCCGTGCGCATTGCACCCGAGATCTGGAACCCGGATATTCCCTACTACGGATCCGGGATCTCCGTGCTTTCGGAGGTCGACATCTCCGATCCTGATGACATGCAAGTGGTCAGGACCCTGTTCGTTGACGGCAGCTACCTCAGTGCCCGAATGGTCGGCGACATCGCCCGCGTCGTGGTCGACGCCTACCCGACGGGCCTGGAATTCGTGTACCCGACCGGCTCGGGTCTGAGAGCCGAGCGAGAGGCGGAACGCGACAACCGTCAAGTGATCGAAGACTCGACCATCGAAAACTGGCTCCCCTACTTCGTGATGGAGGAAAAGCGCGGAAACAGAACTATCACCACTGAGGGGATCCTCCTCGAGTGCGAGCAGACGTTCAAGCCGGAGGCGTTCTCAGGTCTGGGGACCTTGACCGTGATGACCATCGATCTCTCCGAAGGCCTTGAACCCGCCGACGCAGTCGGCATCTTTGCCGACGGCGATACCGTCTACGCCTCGCACGAGTCCCTGTACGTGGCGACCCAACGCTGGCACGACTGGAGCCTTCTCGAAGACACCGGCGCTGCCGATGAGTTCGAGGGTGTGACCACCGAAATCCACCAGTTCGACATCGCCGGCGAGTCTGCGGCTGAGTACGTGGCCTCTGGAGAAGTCGAGGGATTCCTCCTCAACCAGTGGGCAATGTCGGAGCACAACGGTGACCTCAGGGTAGCCACCACCAGCGAGCCAGAGTGGTGGGGTTGGCGGGCCGACTCCGTATCAGAAAGTTCCGTCAAGGTCCTCCGGGCAGATGAAGGAGTGCTAGAAGTGATCGGACAGGTCGGCGAACTGGGCAAAGGCGAACGGATCTACAGCGTCCGCTACATGGGGGACACAGCGTACGTGGTTACGTTCCGCCAGACCGATCCGCTCTACACAATCGACCTGTCGGATCCCACCGCTCCAAAGGTCCTCGGTGAACTGAAGATCCTCGGTTACTCGGCCTACCTGCACCCGATGGGCGATGGCCTTCTGCTCGGAATCGGGCAAGACGCCGACGAACAAGGCCGCACCCAGGGCACCCAGGTGGCGGTGTTCGATGTGAGCGACCCGGCCAACCCGAAGCGGATCCACAAGATGACGTTCGAAGACGGGTGGTCAGAAGTCGAGTACGACCACCGTGCCTTCCTGTACTGGCCGGCCACCGGACTGACGATGTTGCCCGTCCAAGCTTGGTCGTGGGAGAACGGTCGGGAAGACTGGTTCGCCGGGGCGATCGGCGTAATTGCCGACCGCGAGGGGATCAAGGACGTCGGCACCGTGACCCACCTCGGGCTCAAGCTTGGTAGCAACGACCAGGAGTCCTGGTACGACTGGCAGGCTCAGATCCACCGCTCGACGGTTATCGGCGACCTCGTCTTCACAATGTCGGAGAGAGGCCTGAAGGCAAGCAACCTCACCGACCTGTCCGAAGTAGCCTGGGTGTCGTTCAACTAAGAAGTACTCAGTACCCAGTTCTCAGGACCCAGCAAGAACAGGGGTTGGCTAGCGATTGTCGCTAGCCACCTCTTTTGGTGTGACCAGCCAGCGCAGCTCGCCGAACCCAGAATCGATCTCTTCCCATCGTTGCACGGCAACATCGACCCTGGCCATGGCGGCGGTCGGGAACCTGAAGTAACCGCCGCCAACTAGCAAAGAAAGGGTCTCTGACCAGGCCGGTTGGTGGCCAACCAGCATCACCGACGTCAAGGGTTCCGGCTGTTGCTTGAGGATATCCAGCAGCCCATACGGGGACGGAAGATAGAGGTCGTCGCGAACCTCGACCTCACAGCCCCATTCCCCGGCTTGCACGGCCCGGTCGAGAGTGTCCCGAGCGCGCAACGCGGTTGAGGCGATGGCCAGCTGGGGCACCTCTCCTCGCTCGGCTAGAAAGCGCCCCATCCGGTCTGCCGCTTTGCGGCCCCGCGCGGCAAGCGGCCTCTCATGGTCAGAGCCAACGGGGGCGTCCCAATCAGATTTTCCGTGGCGGAACAGGATGACGGTCTTCACCGATAGCCTCTCGGGTAGGGGCCGGCGCCGCCATGCTACCGGCGGTCAGATCCGAGGAATCTGTATATTGAACGGTGAGGCCCGCCGATAACTTGGGGATGAGGCCCTCCCACCGTTCATTATGACTGCGCAAGATCCAACCCATTCACCCCTGGTCGACGAGCTCGACGATTCCTCGCTCTTTACAAATCGGGAGCTGAGCTGGGTGCAGTTCAACGCCCGGGTGCTGGAAGAGGCACTCGATCATCGCCATCCGATTCTCGAGCGGGTCAAGTTCTTGTCCATCTTCGCCAGCAACCTCGACGAGTTCTTCATGATCAGGGTGTCCGGTCTGCGACGTCAGCTCGAGTCGGGTGTGCTCTCGGCGCCACCGGACGGCATGACACCGTCCGAACAGCTGGCCGCGATCCGCGGCGAGCTCCTTCCAGAGTTGGCCGCGCAGATGGACTGCTGGCAATCCGACTTGAGCAAAGCCCTGCGCGAAGCCGAACTCGCCGTGCTCTCCTACGACGAATTGAAGGGCAAGCAGAAGAAGCTGCTGCGGCGCCATTTCAAACGGGAGATCTTCCCGGCCCTCACCCCCCTGGCCTTCGACCCCGGTCGGCCTTTCCCCCACATCGCGAACCTCAGCATGAACCTCGCAGTGCTGGTCGACGACCCGGTGCGAGGCGAACGCTTCGCCCGGCTCAAGGTGCCGCCCGCATTCCCACGTTTGCTCAGAGTTCCGAGCGAAGAGAGCGCCGATAGCTACGAGAGCCTCGGGCTCGTCGAAACCTCCAACACCTTCGTGTGGATCGAAGAGGTGATCGCCGCCAATCTCGACCTGCTGTTCCCTGGAGTCGAGGTGCAGGCCGCTTACCCGTTTCGGCTCACTCGCGATGCCGACGTTGAGATCGAAGAAGACGAGGCATCGGACCTTTCGGTGGCCGTTGAACAGGGAGTCGGCATGCGCCGGTTTGGTTCAGCAGATCGACTCGAAATCGACCACGACATGCCGGAATGGGTGCGGACGATGCTGGCCAAGAACCTCCGTTTGGCCCCGTACCAGGTGTTCACAATTGAGGGCCCCCTGGGGTTGGCCGACCTGATGGAGCTGACCGAGGTCGATCGACCAGACCTCAAGTTCGAGCCTTTCCTGCCGGCCACCCCGCCCCCCTTCCGGGGAGCCAACGACCTTTTCTCGGTGTTGCGGCAACAGGACGTGGTTACCTACCACCCCTACGACAGCTTCGCCCAGGTCGTCGAGCTGGTCCGTCAAGCTGCCCGGGATCCCCGAGTGCTGGCAATCAAACAGACCCTCTACCGGGTAGGTCCCAACTCACCAATCGTCGATGCCCTCCTCGAAGCCCGTGAGAATGGTCGCCAGGTTTCTGTGTTGGTCGAGTTGAAGGCGCGCTTCGACGAGGAGAACAACCTCGGGTGGGCTCGTCAATTGGAAAAAGCCGGCGTGCACGTAGTGTATGGCCTGGTCGGGCTCAAGACACATTGCAAACTCCTGCTCATCGTACGCCGGGAATCGAGCGGCATCCGGCGATACGTGCACATGTCAACGGGCAACTACAACCCGGTTACGGCCCGCATCTACACCGACTTCGGCTTCTTCACTTGCGACGAAGAGATCGCCTCGGACGTATCTGAATTGTTCAACGTCTTGACCGGATATGCCCATCAGACACAGTACCGAAAGCTCCTAGTTGCCCCGACCACCATGCGGGAGGAGATCGCCGCACGGATCGATCGGGAAGTAGAACGACATGGAACCCATGGAGATGGATATATCGCCTTCAAGGTGAACGCACTAGTGGACCAGAGAATGATCCAGGCCCTCTACCGGGCATCGCAAGCCGGGGTCAAGATCGACCTGCAGGTGCGCGGCATCTGCTCCTTGCGTCCCGATGTCCCGGGGTTGAGCGAGAACATAAGGGTCACTTCGATAGTTGGGCGCTTTCTCGAGCACGCTCGCATCTTCTACTTCCGCAACGGAGGAGATGAGGAGATGCTGCTGGGTAGTGCCGACCTCATGCCCCGCAACCTCAACCGGCGCGTCGAAGTCCTCTTTCCGGTGAGTAATCCTCAGCTGGGCCTGATCCGCGACGCCGTCCTGTTCGTGCACCTCAACGACAACATGCAGTCACGGCTGTTGCTGGCAAATGGCACCTACGTGCGGCTGCAACCGGAACCGAATGAAGAGCCCCTCGATTCTCAAGCCTGGATGCTGGAACACTTTGCGGCACGTAGCGAGGACGGCATCACCGGTGGCCTACCGTACAGTGTCGCCCAACCCAGGCAGTGAGGTAGGCGAATAGAAATCCGCCTGTCGGTCACTCGTCTCGACGACACTCAGCAGATTCCCCGCCTCCGGCCGCATCAAAGACGCTAAGCAGAAGACGATCGTGCGCGTAGCTCAGCAGGTTCGCCGCCTCATCCCCCGGGACCCAGCGCAGATCGTCGATCTCGGCGTTGAAGGCATAATCATCGATGTCGCCCGCGATAGGAGTCATATGCCAGTAGCGGACGACCTTGGGGCGACCGGCGGCGTCCCGGTACCGAACCGGAGCGAGTTCCTCGACCAAGCGACAGACCAGGCCGGTCTCCTCGGCGACCTCCCGGAGAGCGGCATCTTCGAAGGTCTCTCCTTGATCTAGCTTGCCCTTGGGAAAGCTCCAATCGTCGTAGCGAGACCGGTGGACCACGAGCACGTGCAGGTCGCCCGTCGCATCGACGCGGCTGACCAAGCCGCCTGCCGCCTGCACTTCCCTCACATCCAGCTCCGCAGCTTGTCACCGGAGAGCACCTGCCAGGCCGGGAACCATCCGGTACGGGCCGATTCGGCCCGAGCAATCTCAAAGCCGGCGAGCTGGCCAGCCGTGAAAGCGATGGCCGGGTGGTGGTTGGCAGAATTCATCAACCAGGTGTAGGCGACTGTGGAGTCTTGCAGTTCGCCGAGCGTGTCTTGTAGCCGGGCTGCCGCAGTGGCGAACCGGGCGGCTTTCTTACCGACAACCGGCGCGATTGCTTCGGCGGCATACCGGACCCGTTTGGCCCGGATGCGGATGCGGTGCAGGTCGGCGTCGGCCGGTTTGTCTGGCAACTCCGTGACTGTTTGCATTAGCCACTCGAATGGGGCCTCGACCAGCGTCAGCAGCGCCTCTCGAAACGGGCGGTCGGCCGAAGGCAGAAGGCGAGGGTGATTTGCTCCCTCGACCATCTGGTCGAGCAGCTCGAGGTAGCGATCCTCACCCACCGCCTTCAATAGAGCTCTGCGCCGCCTCTCTCGCTCACTGTGCAGCATCGTCATCATCACTCGAAGTGGGTAGCGGTCGGCTGAGGGGAGCTGCCGGGCCGTGGCAGCCAGACGCAGAGTCAGCACGTCGACGTCCCGGACCCTGCCGAGGGCGCTGCCGAGCCAGCGCAGTTCGTCCCTGAAGGACGTAACCCAGTCCTCGTCGAGCAGCGGGCCGAACGTGCGTAGATCGGATCGGAGTCGTCGGGTGGCGACCCGGGCCTGATGCAGCGCCTCCGGGTCTTCACCGAGGTGCACTCCCGGCATGTGGACAATGAAGCGATGCGCCGAGCGGGCGAAGGCCGTCTGGATCACTTCTCCGGCGCTGGGAACATCCCCGGGCTCGGCAACCACAACGTCGGGATCCCGCAGGGCCGAAGAACCCAGGGCGCGAGCGAGTTTGCTCATCCGCGATATCGACCCGGCTCCCGCTTCGCGAAGAGAAGAGACGAGCCCATTCAGAATCTCCTCGTCGGTACCTTCCGCCAGCTCGATTTCGATCTCCCGAAACCGGCCGGCCGGCCCCTGCCCCCTATAGGTCGATACGTCATCGTCGACGACTTCCGCTATGCACCGGCCGAGTCCATCAACCAGCAGTACGGGCTTTCGTACCGTCCGCAGCCTGGCGATCTGCTGGAGCGGAGCCCGACGGGTGAAGACGCGCACCAGTGCCTCCGCGGCAGTCGGGATCTGATCCCAGCTGCCTCGAAACCTGACCTCCTTCCGCTGTTGTAAGTCCCAGTCCGCAACCGGCGGCAGCTTGACAGTCCATCCCTCATCGGTGCGATGCCGCAGACTGCAACCCCATCGGGCGAGGCGAAGATCGGCGGTGTCGTAGTAGACGGCATCGAGGTAACGGCGTCCCGCAACAACCGCATCCAGACCGCCGATCGACAGGTCTGGCAGGCGGAACTCCGCAGAGGCATTGAGCTTCAGTTCGCGTTCGAGCATCGGACCTCCGGGCCCGGTTCCGGGATCGCCGCCCGGCCTGCATGTTGTTCCCCACCCACTTATCGGCTGATTCAGTGGTAACCATCAAGTGTTCTTTCCCTGAAACTAGCGAAGCCGGCGGAGCATATTTCGCTCGCCGACGGCCCACAATATGCGATCGTCGCATCATGACCCAACAGGCTGATCTCCTCTCCGCCCGGACCATGCCCGGTTCACGGATGGGGAATGCCACCTCGGTGGTGCTGGACCGGTACCGCGTGGTCGCGGTGTGGGAGATGGGCAAATCCGACGATCCGCGGCGGATACCTTCGCGCCTTTCGGTCGCGGGCCCAAGCGCCGCTGGCACGACGTTGAACGGCAAACCTATCGGATCGGCAAGCTGAACGGAACCAATGACGTGCGGATCGAACGCCGTGATGGCCCGATTGATTTTCTCACGCTCCCCGCAACAGCTTCCCCTGTCCGGCTAAGCGGTAGTAGACCGTCTCTTCGTGCGGAAGTCTGCGGATCTCCGTGCCATCACACGACCCGGTGGCCGTCCTTCCACACCTGCGCAACGCAGTCGGATAGCACCGCAACATCGAGAGGATCCCCATCGACCATCACCAGGTCGGCCCGCTTGCCGGGTTCTAGGGTTCCCAGCTCATCGTCGAGACCCATAAGCTCGGCGGCAGTCCGGGTAGCTGCAACTAGGGCCTGATGGGAGGTCATACCGCCCTCGACCATCAGGGCTAGCTCCGCCAGGTTCTCACCGTGTGGTGTCACCCCGGTGTCGGTGCCCATGGCAATCTTCACCCCGGCCGCCACGGCTCTGCCAAAGGAATCGCGATGAGCTTCGACCACCTGGCGGGCCTTCTCGAGCGATGCCTCCGGAATCTGCGCACCCGCTTCGGCAGCTCGCAATACTCCCGTGGGGGCAATCAAGGTCGGCACCAGGTATGTGCCTCGCTCGAGCATCATCTCGATCGCCTGGTCATCCAGGTAGATGCCGTGGTCGATGGATCGGATACCGGCCCGGATGGCGTTCTTGATACCGACCGTTGCCTGGGCATGTGCCATCACACTGATCCCGGCTGCACTCGCCTCCTCAACCAAGACTTCCAGCTCAGCCGGCCGAAAGTGGGCGTCGGTCGGTTCATCACGTGGCGACAGCACGCCTCCTGAGGTGGCTACCTTGATCACATCTGCTCCATCTCGGACCAGCTCCCGTACCTTGCGCCGCATCTCAGCGACGCCGTCGACGATTGTCTCAGGCATGCCCGGGTACCGGGGAAACAAATCGAGTGTGGCGCCCGACGCCATACATCCGTCACCATGACCACCGGTCTGGGAGAGCATGTTGAGGGAGATCTGCATACGCGGGCCCGCAATCAGGCCGTCGTCGACTGCCTGCTTAACCCCCAGGTCGGCGCCGCCCGCGTCTCGCACCGTCGTGATCCCGGTGCGGAGGGTCGCCGCGAGGTTCCCGACGGCCTCGAAGAACCGATAGGAGAAGGGGGTCTGGAGGATCCTCCACAGGTCGATGTGGCTGAGCATCACATGGACGTGAGCGTCGAACAACCCGGGTAGCAGGTGGAGGCCGGTGCAATCGATTACCTGGTCTCCGTCAAGCCCGGATCCAACCTCGAGGATTCGCCCCGCCTCGACCAGCACATCAGCAGACGCCGGTGGCCCCCCGGTTGCGTCGAAGACTCGGCCCCCCTCAAACAACAGCCGTGTCATCAGGCGCTCAGGCCGTGCAGCATGAAGTCGACCATGCTCCTGGTCACCTCGGGAAGTCGATCGGTCGGTTCCTTGAGGGCGATGAGTGATCGGGCCGCCGACATCATCAAGTCCTGCAGGAACCGGCCCGCCAGATCGGGTGGAAACGGCCGCAGAGCCCCGGACCCGACCCCTTCCATGTAGATGCGCATGAACTCGTTGGCGAATTCACTGTGCGTGGCCCGAACCCGGAGCTGGGCCGAAGGGGAGAGGCGTGAGGCATCTGTGTGGAGGACCCTCCCCAGCATGGCGTCGGTCGCGACGAACTCGACCATGCGAGTGGCCAGGTCTGAGAGTTGTTCGGCCGGGCCCACTTCCCGGGACACGGCGGCGATGATGTCGCTGATGATCTCGGGCAAGGTTGCCTCGACCAGCGAGCAGAGCAGATCTTCCTTGTCGGTGAAGTACTCATAGAAAGTTGTCCGACCTATGCCGATGCGATTGGCTACGTCGCCCAAAGACGTGTTGAGGTATCCCTCGGTCTGAAACAGCTCCTGGGCGGCTTGAAGAATCTGGCCGCGGGTCAGTTCCTTATGTTCTTCGATATTGGCGGCGCGAATGCGCGGCACGATGATTCCTCCGGGTTCAGCGAGTGTGAGCTTAGTGACCCGGGGCGGGCATGAAGCCCCGCGCGGCATGACCGGGCGGCGGATCTGGGGAATCCCTTCCTGTACAGGGCCTCCTTCGCCACAACTACCATGGCCGCGCGGCCAGCAAGGAGCCATCGCATGCCAGCCACAATCGTGCTCGGCGCCCAATGGGGAGACGAGGGGAAAGGCAAAGTGACCGACGTATTCGCCGAGTCCGCCGACCTCGTCGTGCGCTATCAGGGTGGCAACAACGCCGGTCACACGATCGTCATCGGCGAAGAGCGGTTCGCCCTTTCGTTGATCCCCAGTGGAGTTATGTATCCGCACTGTACGCCGGTCATCGGTTCCGGATGCGTAGTTGACCCGAAGGTACTGCTCGACGAAATCGCCATGCTGACGGCGAGGGGTATCGATCACTCCCGGCTTCGCATCTCCTCGAATGCCCACCTCATCATGCCCTATCACCGCAAGCTCGACGCGGTCATGGAACGGTACCTGGGACGCCAGATGATCGGCACCACCAAAAAGGGCATCGGCCCTGCCTATACCGACAAATACTCCCGGCAGGGGATCCGCGTCCAGGATCTCTTCGACCCCGACATCTTCCGCGACAAGCTCGACGTAGCCCTCGCCGACAAAAACAAACTCCTCACCCGGGTCTATAACCAGTTACCGATGGACGCCGAGAAAATCGCCACCCAGTATCTCAGCTACGCAGAAGCACTGCTCCCGCTCGTCACCGATACGGCGTTGCTCGTCTGGGAGGCCATCGAGGCAAACCGGGAGGTCCTGTTCGAGGGCGCCCAGGGCACTCTGCTCGACATAGACCATGGGACCTATCCGTTTGTAACCTCGTCGAATCCAACCGCCGGCGGGGCGCTGACGGGCTCGGGTATCGGACCGAAGGCCATCGATCAGGTGGTCGGAGTCGCCAAAGCCTATATCTCGCGGGTCGGCACCGGACCCTTCCCGACCGAGCTGTCGGATGAGATCGGCGAAACCATGGTCACCGTCGGCGGCGAGTTCGGGACGGTAACCGGACGGCGGCGGCGCTGCGGCTGGTTAGATCTTGTTGCACTACGCTATGCGGCGCGTGTCAACAGCCTCACCGACGTCTTCCTCACCAAGCTCGACGTCCTCTCCGAATTCGACACCTTGCAGATAGCAGTGGCCTACAGCTCGCGCGGAGAGACCTATACGGAGTTGCCCCGTCAGCAACGAGTCCTCTACAACTGCACTCCGATCTACGAAGAACTCCCCGGCTGGAAGACCGACATCACCGGAGTCCGCCGATTCGCGGACCTTCCCAAAGAAGCCCAGCAGTACATAGAGTTCGTCGAGGACCGCACCCGAGTTCCCATCAGCTGGGTATCCGTAGGACCCGAACGCCGCCAAGTTCTGACCCGATCGTCGTGAACGTTCTGTTGCTCGGTGGCGGTGCCCGCGAGCACGCCCTCGGGTGGAAGCTGGCGCAGAGCCCTTTGCTCGACAGCTTGACCTGCCTCCCCGGCAACCCCGGGCTAGCCGAGTTGGGCCCGGTGGTCGAAGGGATCTCACCGACCGATGCCGGCGCGGTGGCGGCATTCGCCCGCCAACAGGATATAGATCTGGTGGTCGTCGGACCGGAGGCGCCGCTGGCGGCCGGAGTGATCGATGCATTCACTTCCCAGGGCGTCCCGGCCTTCGGACCATCGCGATCCGCGGCCCGGTTGGAATCGTCCAAATCCTTCGCCAAAACCATCATGGAGAAGGCCGGAGTCCCCACCGCCCCAGCCGGCGTGTTTACCAAGCGGGAACCGGCGATCGAGTACCTGGGCAGACGGTCGCCGCCCTTTGTTGTCAAAGCCGACGGCCTGGCGGCAGGCAAAGGGGTACTGGTAACCGACGATCGTACCGAGGCCATTGGCTGGGTCGATCGCTGCCTGAGCGGAGATTTCGCGGATGCGGGACACACCATTGTGATCGAGGACTTTCTGGCCGGGCCGGAGGTCAGTGTGTTCGCGTTGTGCGATGGAACAGAAGCTGTGCCCCTGCAACCGGCCCGCGATTACAAGCGCCTCCGCGAGGGAGACCGAGGCCCCAACACCGGCGGAATGGGATGCTTCTCACCCGTCGATGATCTACCGGCCGGTCTCGTGGACTGGACGCTTGATCACGTAATCCGACCTGTGCTGCATCAGATGGAATCGGAGGGGGCCCCCTACCGGGGGTTTCTCTACGCCGGCCTCGTCCTCACCGAGCGAGGGCCGCAGGTGCTCGAGTTCAACTGCCGCCTCGGTGACCCCGAAACCCAAGTGGTCCTTCCACTGCTCGACAATGACCTGGTTGAGGTGATCCTCGCCTGTCTCGACGGGAGGGCCCGCACCCTGGACCTCACCTGGTCAGACGAAGCAGCCGTGGATGTGGTGCTGGCCGCCGCCGGGTACCCGGCGAACCCCCGGCGCGGCGACCCCATCAGGGGCGTGCCCGCCGCTGCAGAGTTACCGGGAGTCCTCGTGTTCCAGGCCGGCACCATCCGCGAGGACGGGACGTTGAAAACGAACGGAGGTCGGGTCATCAACGTCGTCGGCATAGGGCCGACTCTGGCCGAAGCGCGCCGCCGGGCATACGCGGCGGCCGAGGGGATCAGGTTCGCCGGGAAGCAACTCCGCCCGGACATTGCCGGAGTCACCGGAACGAGAGGAACGTCATGAGCAAGGTCGCCGTCGTAATGGGATCCGTCAAGGATCAACCAAAGATGCAAGCAGCCGCCGACACGCTCACCCGGTTCGGTATCGACTACGACATGCGGGTGCTGTCGGCCCACAAGACCCCCGATGCCGCCTTCGAGTTCGCAGCCACGGCTGCCGAACAGGGCTTTTCGGTGATTGTCGCCGGGGCCGGGAAGGCTGCCCATCTGGCCGGCGTGATGGCTGCCAAGTCGCTGCTCCCGGTGATTGGGGTGCCGCTGAGCGCATCGCTGCAGGGCCTCGACGCGCTGCTCGCCACCGTGCAGATGCCGACCGGGATCCCGGTGGCAACGGTGGCAGTCGATGGTTCGGCCAACGCCGCATTGCTCGCCGTTGCCATCCTGGCCCTGCACGATGAGGCGCTGTCCTCACAGCTGGCCGAGTACCGAGCGGAGCTGGCCGAGCAGACGCTGGAGTAGCCAGTAGCCGGTAGCCAGTAGCCGGTAGGGAGTAAAGGCATACCGTTCTCGAGACTGGGAACTAGGAACTGCTAATTGGACACTTGGAACTGCCGACTGGGAACTGACGACCGACAACTGTTACCTTCAACCCATGATCCCTCGCTACTCACTGCCTGAGATGTCGGCCATTTGGTCGGAAGAGCGCAAACTGGCTGTCTGGCAAGAGGTCGAGGCGCTCGTCGTCGAAGCGTGGAATGAACTCGGCGTCGCCCCATCGGAGGCAGCCGCGGCGGTGCGGAGCGCCGCACCGGTCGATCCCACCGCATGGAAAGCGCGTGAGGAAGTCACCAACCACGATCTGGCCGCCTTCGTCGACCTCCTTGCCGAGAACACGGGCCCGGGCGGCGAATGGGTCCACTACGGGCTCACCTCATCAGATGTCCTCGACACGGCCCAGGGGGTGCTGCTCAAGGAAGCCGCCGGATTGTTGATTGATGAGGTCGAACACCTCTTCGCAACAGTCAAGGCCAAGGCCTTCGAGAATCGCGAGACCGCCATGCTGGGTCGAACCCATGGGATCTGGGCGGAACCGACCACTTTCGGCCTGAAGCTGGCCAACTGGGCATTCGAACTCGGCCGCGACCACGATCGGCTCACCCGGGCGCGGCAGGCAATCGGGGTCGGGAAGATCAGCGGAGCAGTCGGGACGTATGCCCACACACCTCCGCACATCGAGGAGTATGTCTGTGAGAACCTCGGCCTGGCCATCGAGCCGGCGTCGTCACAGGTCACCCATCGCGATCGCCACGCCGAGTTCCTGCAGACGATTGCCCTCACCGGCGCGTCGATCGAACGGTTTGCCACCGAAGTTCGCCACCTGCAGCGATCTGAGGTGGGGGAGGCGCAGGAAGCCTTCCGGGCCGGTCAGAAAGGCTCCTCGGCCATGCCCCACAAGCGGAACCCGATCCTCTCCGAACGGATGACCGGGATGGCGCGCCTCCTGCGGGGCTACGCCCAGGTGGGACTCGAGAACGTCGCTCTCTGGCATGAGCGCGACATCAGCCATTCATCGGCCGAACGGGTGATTCTCCCCGACGCCTGCACGGTGCTCCACTACATGTTGGTCAAGTTCGCCGGGCTCGTAGAGAAGCTGGAAGTCAACGTCGATCGCATGAAGGAGAACCTGGCGGCTACCCGGGGACTGGTGTTCTCCCAAGCGGTGCTCCTCGCCCTCATCGAGCTGGGCCACAGTCGAGTCGAGGCCTACAGCATCGTCCAGCGAAACGCCCTCGCAGCCTGGGACGGTGGCGAACAGCTCCTGGACCTGCTGAAAGCCGACCCGGAGGTTACCCTGCCGCCCAGAGAGTTGGAAGCCTGCTTCTCAGTAGATCGATTCCTGGCTAATGCCGCCATCGTCTTCGAGAGACTCGCACCGCTGGAGGTGTCATCTAGTTGATTGCGGCCAGCAACCTGGGCATGTCAGGCTTGAGGCTGTCAGCGAAGCGGTCCGAGAAGCTGGACGCTGGAAGCGAAGCTTCTCTCCTAGCCTTCGCCGCCGGGTAGTGGAGAATCAGCTGCTCGTTGAACGACTGGGTGGGAAGCAACACGTACGCGCCTTCCGAGGTCACATAATCCCTGGTGGTCACATTGACTCGCAACACTTCGGATGACTCAACCCCCCTCCAACTCCAAGCAAGTGACAAGGCATCTCCGAAGGAGAACCCCTCGTCGAGTGCCACGGTGTCAGCCAGGCTTCTCGCCAACTCCGAGAACGATGCGAACGAAGCGAAAGAGTTCAGTTTCCCGGCGATCGTGAACAACATGTCCTGTTCTTTGCGCTGCCGGGTGAAGTCGCTCACCCCAGCAACCGGTCGCCAGGCGCCCCCCACGAACTCCTCGGTGCGACGGGAGCGGACCCAAGCGAGCGCCTGGAATCCGTTCACTTCCGAGCAGTCGGCCGGGAGGTCGAGGAACGACTTCTTGTCGCGCACGGCATGTTCTACGCAGATCTCAACCCCACCCAGGGCATCGATCACTTTCTGGAACCCGCTGAAATCGACCCGGGCAAAATGATCAATCTCTATGCCGGTGAAACCGGCAACCATATACGACAGCAACTCAGCCCCACTGGCGTATCCCTTGCATCCAACCAACCCCGCGTTGATGCGCGTGTACCGCTGAGTGCAAGGGTTCGGTAAATACAGATCGCGCGGTATCGAGGCCATGAGAGGTGCCGAACCGTCTTGCGGCATCAGCACCAAGATGATGGCGTCGGCCCGAAACCCACCTTCGACCCCGACCAGCAAGTACGAGGTGAACATGTCGTCCGGCACCTCGGGACTGGAGACAAACGGAAATTCGGCGGCATCCAGCGGCCCATCTTCCGGCTTCAGCTCGGCCGGTGACTCATCCTCGTCGAGTTCCTCCAACTCAGCCGTCCGGGCAGCTTGTTCCGCTTCATCTTCGGCAGCGCGCAGTGCTTCGACTTCGGCGGCCGGGATCGTTGCCAGACTCTCGGCCGCTGCCGCGTCGCCAAACGCCACACGCTCGATATCCTCATACGCCCTCCAGGCACTCCATCCCGAGATGGCCACCAACACGAAGCCGGTGACGCCCAGGAAGACGGCAAGACGGCGCAACCTCGTGCCAAAGTCGGGCGTGTCGGAAGTCCGGCCGGGATTGCTCATTGCGGGCGCATGCTAGATGCATTACGCGAAAGTGAGCCAACCAGCAGCCCACGACGGCATCCCATCCCGCGGATTGAGAACTGATGGCTTCGACTCAATCTCTGTTATCAACACTCGCAATGCGCCCTCGGCTCCACAGGTCGCGGAGCGCCAGGACCACAAAGAAGATCGCCACCGAGGTGGCGGCCATGGTTGCGCCGGCGGCAGTGTCAGCATGCCAGCTGATCAACAAACCACTGATTACAGCCAAGAACCCGAAGGCAACCGCTGCCGCCATCATGGTGGGAACCCGCCGTGCGACCAGGGAGGCCGTGGCCGGGGGTGCCACGATTAGGGCAAAGACCAGGAGGGTGCCAACCGTCCGGAACGAAGTCACGATGGCCAGAGTCAGCAGCGACAGCATCACGAAGTGAGCGAGACCGGGACGCAATCCCAACATCTCAGCCTTCTCTTCATTGAAGGACAGGACGAGGAAGGCCCGATAGAAGATCAGAATGACTGCCAACGTTACGGCCGCGGCAAAAGCCTGCAACATGATGTCTTCTCGGCTGATGCCAAGCGTGTCACCAAACAGAATGGTGGCCAAACTGCTGGAAAATGAAGGCAAACGCGACATTATGATGACACCCAATGCCAGCATGCCGACGAAGAGCAGCCCGATGCCGGTGTCCTCTCGAAGCTGAGCTTTGCGGTGAACCAAGTTGATACCGAGCGTCATGAACCCGGCGGCGGCGACCGCCCCCACTGTCAGGTTGAACCCGAGAGCGAATGCCAAGGCAATGCCCGGCGTCACGCCATGGGCGAGGGCATCCCCCATGAAACTCAACCCACGCAATACGATCCAGGTGCCAATCAAGGAGGCGGTCATCACTGCCAGGGTGCTCCCCAACAGGACTCTCTGCATAAACGGCTCGGATAGCGGGCCGATCAGCCACTCCATGCGGCTCCTCCCGGACCCACTACAGATTCTCGACGATAAGACGGGAATTGGTGCGCATCATATCGATGTACGTCTCGGCGCCGGACCCGGCCTCACCCAAAGATTCGGTGTAGGCGTTGATCACCTTTACCTCGTAACCGACCTCTTCAGCGAGAGCTTCGGCAAGGGTGGCCGGCTCGGTGGTCGATCCAAACACCACTGATATTCCTTCTCGCTCGAAGAGATCGACCAGGGCGGCAAAATCGGCTGCGCTCGTCTCGGCTGCGGTGGATGCGGCGGGGACCACCGTCCCCATCACGGTGAAGCCATAGCGCCTTGCGTAGTAGCCGTACGAGAAGTGGTTGGTCACGAGTTTGCGACGCTCCGGCGGCACTTGGTCGATCATCCGGCTGATCTCGTCGTGCAGAGCCAGGATCTCGGCCCGGTACGCCTTGGCGGTGCCGGACACCTCGACAATCGAAGAGAGACGATCGGCGATCAGGTTCACCGCGTCGGCCATCCGGAGCGGATCCATCCAAACGTGCGGATCCAATCCGAGCGGGTCGTCGCCGGATCCGGGCTCACCGTAACTGGAGCCGTTATCATCACCGGCCGACCCGGCAACGAAAGGCTGGGGGTCGAGAAGCTCTCCGACCCTCATAACGGCTACGCCCTCGCTCTCGGCGGCTGCGATCACATCGAGCAGACCCGCTTCGAGACCCAACCCGTTGGCGACCACCAGCACCGCGTCGCGCAACCTGGCCGCCTGGCGTGCCGACGGTGAGAAGTCATGAGGATCGGCACCGATCGGCATCAGAACCTCAACCCGCGCGGCGTCGCCGGCGGTGTGGCCGACAAGGTCGCCCAGGATGGTGGTGGTGGCGATCACCAACGGCTCCCCGGCGTCATGATCGGCGGTGCCACCACAGGCGGAGCCCATCACTGCGATGGCAACCGCAAGATTCAGGATTCGCTTCAATTGAATCTACCTCAATAATGAGAATGGTTCTCATTCGCAATAAAAGGTACCATCTGTCTCACCATGCGTCAAAGGAACGAAACGCTCACCGCGGCCAGGAGTCGCGTGGAAGCCAGACAAATGCGGTTCACGCCCGCCCGCCGGCTCATCGTCGAGATCCTCGAGGCGTCGGCAGGTCCCCAGTCGGCAGCGGATCTCGCCATGGCCATTGAAGGAGCCATCCCGATTTCGTCTCTTTATCGAACCCTGTCGGTTCTCGAGGAGTCAGAGGTCATCGTGCGCTTCCCCGATCAGGCCGGCGTTGCTCGCTTTGAGTTGGCCGAGTGGTTGACCGGACATCATCACCACATGACCTGTGTTGCGTGCGGAGCTACCAGCGACGTGGCAGTGCCCAAGGATCTCGAAGCAACCGTTGCACACATTGCGTCGCAAGTGGGCCGGCGCTTCGATTTCGAGACCACCGGTCACCGACTTGACTTGCACGGAGTATGTACCCGATGCCGGTAGAAGCCAGCGCTGTCACCGCCCGAGGCCTACAACTCGCCTACGGCGATCGCCTGGCGCTGGCGGCCTCCGATCTCGATATCCCGGCCGGCACAGTGACGGCTGTCATCGGGCCCAACGGGTCCGGCAAGTCCACTCTGCTGCACGCCATTGCCGGCCTGCTGGAACCTGTAGGTGGTGAACTCGGCGTGTTGGTGAGCTACCCGAAACACCAGGGCGCAGCTTATGTCCTGCAATCCACCAAGGTCCACGAGGAGATGCCCATCACGGTGCGCGAGGTGGTCTCAATGAGCCGGTATTTTCGGCTCGGGATGTTCGGTCGGTTCCAAGCAGGAGACCGCGATGCGTGCCGGTCGGCGATGGAACGCCTTGACGTGTTCGATCTCGCCGACCGCCATCTCGACGAACTCTCCGGCGGTCAACGCCAACGCGTGTTTGTGGCGCAAGGTCTTGCTCAGGAAGCCGACCTGCTGCTCCTCGACGAACCGGTCACCGGCTTGGATATCGTCTCGCGCGATCGGATCCTGGAGGCGGTAGCCGCCGAACGTGATCGTGGCGTGACTGTTGTGATGACTACCCACGACCTAGGCGAGGCGGCCGGCGCAGACCACGTTGTTTTGCTGTCGGGCCACGTGGTGGCCTCAGGCCCTCCTGAGGAAGTGCTCACCACCCATTGCCTAACCAAGGCCTACGGGATCAAACTGATCACCACCGAAGACGGAACGGTGGTCTTCGACGACCCCTACCACCAGGCGAGCGCCGGCCGTCACCTTCACTTTGATCGCACCGGACATGCCGACCATGGCGACCAGGATTGAGGTGAAGCGAACTGTGACCGATATCCAGCGATAGCGCAGTTCCGGCTTGAAGCTAGGAACCACCATAGGCCCTCCACCGTCCGTGGTCTGACCTGCCCAAAGAGGCGAAAGCAGATAGCGGATAGCTACGCTTTCCTCGTGCCTCCGGTAGAAAAGGCCCTGGCCAGATCGCTCACCTGGTTATCAGCCGGGTTGGCCGTTTCCCTCCTGCTGGTTGCCCTGCCCGACGCCGACGCCGACCGTCTGCTCCTGGTAGTTACCGTCCATCTCGCGGCAATCGTCACCTTCGGGTTGGGAGTCGGGTTGGACCTGGCGCGATTCAGCGACGGACCCTGGTTTGTAGGCATGGGTAGAAGTGTGTTCTTGAGACGGTTCGGGGCCCTGGCCTCCATTATCGCCCTCACCACCGGAGTAGTAGCCCTGGTCACCCTCGCCTCATCCGCGGCACTCGGCTACCAACCGTCCCTGCAGTTCCTTCAACTTCTATCCGCCTTAGACATCGCCTGGGCTACTGCCGGATTGATGTTCGGAGTCCGGTTGATGGCAGGCGATCGGTGGGCGCTTTTGGCTGGGTTGATCCTGGCCGTCATCTGCATCTGGTCGATATGGCGCTACCTCGACGTGGTGGGCTTTGCTGCGGATAGTGGCTGGTTGGTATCAAGTCCAGATCTCTGGAAATACGTGCTGCCATTCGACATGGCAGCCGCCGTGATGGCCATCGGCGCCGTGCTACTCGGGCTTCGTTCCACTCAACCGACCGAACAACGCAACCCCCAGTCGTAGGGCTGGAATTCGACTGAGGTCTTGCCTGACGCCACCCAAGCAGCGGCCTCATCGAGCCACGGGAGCAGAGCCCGCATAAGGGCACGACGCCGGGCCGGCAGCCAGGTCGGCATGTGGTTGGGACGGGTGAAATCCCCTCCGTACCACAGGAACACCCGCGACAGATGCACCGTCCGGGTATGCATATCGAGCCTGGCTCCGCCCCCGGCCAGAAACCGCCGCATTTGATCGTCGAGTTGCGCCTCGAGCTGATCGCCCCGGAACGGCTCATATCGCAAGGTCGGACACGAAACGGATCCACAAACGAGAGCGGCGTGAATGCGCGGGTCGCCGAACCGTCTGATCTTGCCGTGTTCGATCGCATCGAGCGACAGCCGCTCGCCGTCGATATGCAATATCGGAGCGTCGAACGCACGGGGTATGCGGAGGACCGACTCGGCCCCACCGGCGAGGGCCTGCGCCGCCACGTTGAGAGCCCCGGCGTTATACAGATTCAACCAAAAGGCAAGCGCTTCTGGGTAGGTGAGGGTGGTTGGATCGACCGAGCCGGCCGCGGCTAGATACCACTGCAAGTCATCCTGCACGCGAGCCAGCGCAGGGGTTCCGCCTTGTGACAGGGCATCCAGGACGGGTTCCATGCCGGTGTGGTCGGCGCTGGCTGACCCGTGCACATGGGGCGGGCTAACCCGACGCGCCCGAAGCATCGACCAGGCAGCGCGAAAAGGGTTGGGCGAATCCATGGTGGAAGCAACCCGGTGTTGTTACCCGATGTTCCCTGCTGGTCAGGGGCTGAGCCTGTCCGCTTCGGTAATCCACGCGCCGAACAACCTATCCGCCCGGTCATTGAGGGCTTCCTGGTCGGCTTGCACCGCGCCAAGAAAGCGGGACGGATTTATCCCCACCTCGGAGAGGGATTCGCTATTCCGCCGGATCCAGCCGCCGAGAATTCCGGGTGTTGCCTCAGGGTGGAACTGCACACCGACCGCTGAGCCAACCCGGAGGGCCTGGGGGTATCGATCGGAAGTAGCCAGCAGGGTTCCGCCCGGTGGTAGATCCCAGCTGTCGTGATGCCACGAAACCATCGGACTGCCGACCGCGGCCAAGACCGGATCTTGCCGACCGGAATCGGTCATCATGAGGTCGATGAGGCCGGCTTCTTGCGGTTCGACTCGATACGCCTTTCCCCCCAGCGCATCGGCAATGATCTGGCAGCCGAGGCAGATACCCAGCAGTGGCACCCCCAGGCGCACGGCGGACTTCACTAGTTCCTTCTCTTCGACCAAGAAGGGATATTCCTGCTCTTCGTAAGCCCCCATGTGACCACCGAGGATCACCACGCCCAACATCTTGGTTGGATCGGGCATAGGGGCGCCCCGAAACACCTCGATCAGCTCAACCGACACATTGCGGGCCGCCAGGCTGTCGCCGAGCAATCCGGGAGGAACGAGCGGGTCGTTCTGCAAAATGGTGATCGGACGCATCTGCTCATCGTACGAGACGGAGCGGTATGTCGTTGCCGGCCAGCAGTCCGCTTTCGCTCCGCCTCAGGGAGAGGATCACAGCATGAAGAACCGCAATTGTTTCGGGCTCGTTAATGTCTCGGGCCGTTCATTACATCATCCACGCGGGTACGTTGTGCCGATGCGACTTCTGCCGGTTCTCGTGCTGGGGTTTGGTCTGATGCTTGCGTCGTGCGCAAACGGCGAAACAGAGACCTCCAGTATTGGCTTGAATACCACTTCGGAGCCGGCCGCCGTCACCTCACCGCCTCTTCCGACCGGCAGTACCCCGTCCGCTCCTACCGCCCCGCAAGGACCGCTCGGGCCGGCCTTGCTGGAGGACCTCGAAACGCTCATGTCGAGCCTTGCTGCGGGCGGCGACCGAGAGGCCATCGTGAGGATCGGTGAATCTGGAGACCCGCGGGTCGCCTGGGTGCTGGCGGACTTGCTCCGATTCGTTCAGGTCGGTTCGGACGCCGAAGCCATATTGTCTGCGTTCGAGACCGTGACCGGAACCGAGCTCACTGCGGATCCACCGGGCGCCGGGTGGGTAGATGCCTCTAACTTGCTCATCACATGGGACGTACCCGCCCCGCCCGGCTACCTCGACTACAAGCGCCGGATGTTCGGTCTGGTCGAGCCACGCTGGGAACCCTTTTTCGAGTTAGACGCCGAGGTCGACTGGCGCCATGTGAGCTGGGGCGGCGTGTTCATCGACGATCGACCCGACGGCGACGCGTCACTGTGCCCCCGCGGCTGCATACCCGCCCTCGATGATCCGGCTGTTTCTTCGGCTGCCTCTGGATCGTGGTATCCCGACAATTCGATCGTGTTTGGGATCGTGGTCGACAACGAAGCGCGAGCCTACCCAAAGAACATGATGGAGGTTCACGAAATGGTCAACGACACGCTGGGGGCCAGGCGGCTAGGTATTCCCTACTGCACCCTGTGCGGGTCGGCCCAGGCCTACTTCACTGACGCCGTACCGGAGGGGATCAGGCCACCTTTGCTACGGACCTCCGGGTTGCTTATCCGGTCGAACAAGATGATGTTCGATCTCAACACATATTCGCTGATCGATACGTTTCGGGGAAACGCGGTATCGGGGCCTCTCGCCGAGGCGGGGCTGCAGCTGGAACAGGTGTCGGTAATCACCTCGACCTGGGGTGCATGGAAGGCCGCCCATCCGGAAACCACCATCCTCGCCGAAGATGGCGGCATCGGCCGGACCTATCCGGCCGATCCACTGGGAGGACGCGACGCCGGCGGACCAATCTTCCCAATTGGAGAGGTGGACCCGCGCCTCCCCGTGCAGGCTCAGGTCCTTGGTGTCGAAGCACTCGATGGGCAATTCGTCGCCTTTCCGATCGACCAGGCCAACGCAGCCCTAGACGGCGGCGATAAGGTCGAGCTCGCCGGAGTTATCTTGACGCGAGACGGCAGCGGGCTGCGCGCCACGCTGACCGGAGGCGGTGAAGTGGCCAGCCATCAATCGTTCTGGTTTGCGTGGAGCCAGTTCCACCCTAAGACACTGCTCTGGTCGCCTGGATTCGGATGACAAGCCGGATGTCCGGTGGCCCGTCGAACACCAGCTACCATCCCGCGGGTGCTGGCGTTGGAACATGTCGGGTCGGGCAAGGTCCGTGAGATCTACCAGATCGACGACGACCGCCTGCTCTTCGTCGCTTCCGACCGCATCTCCGCATACGACGTCGTCCTCCACGACCCGATCCCCGACAAAGGGCGGGTACTGACGGGCCTGTCGTTGCACTGGTTCGAGCTGCTGGACACTCCCCATCACATGATTACGGTCGATCTCGAAACCGTCCAAGGCATCACCGCCCCTCAGCGGTCGGAACTAGCAGGCAGAGCCATGGTGGTCCGCCGCGCCGAGGTAATCCCCGTCGAATGCGTCGTACGCGGCCATCTGTACGGTTCCTCCTGGAGGGAATACCGCGACGGGGGCGGGCCGACCACCGAGCACCTCCCGGCCGGGCTGCGGATGGCCGACAAGCTGCCTGCTCCGATCTTCACGCCAGCGACCAAAGCCGAATCCGGCCATGACGAAAACTTGACCGAGGCTCAGGCGAGGGCACAACTCGGCGATTCTCTCTACGGAGAGTTGCGGAGCCGATCGATCGACATTTACCTGCGCGCCTCCGAGTACGCCGCCGCTCGGGGGGTGATCCTGGCGGACACCAAATTCGAGTTCGGGTTTGCCGACGGTGAGCTGCTCCTCATCGATGAGGTCCTGACGGCCGACTCGTCTCGCTACTGGCCGGCCGACCAGTGGGAGCCGGGCCGAACAGTTCCGTCGTTCGATAAGCAATACGTGCGAGATTGGCTCGACTCGACCGGGTGGGACCATTCGCCGCCCCCACCCAAACTCCCGACCGAGGTGGTCGCCGGCACCCGAGCAAGGTATGTGGAGGCCTACGAGCTGATAACCGGAAGGTCATTCGCAGACTACCTGGTGGGAAGATCCAGATGAAAGTCACTGTGCACGTGCACCGCCGGCCCGACATCGCCGATCCCCAGGGAACCACGGTGGCGCGCGCCTTGCGCGACCTCGGTTACCAGACCGTCGAGAAGGTCCGGATCAACCGAACCATCGAGCTCGAGGTGAAGGGCACCGACCTCGCCGCCGTAGAGGCTGAGGTCCGCACCATGTGTGAACGACTGCTGGCCAACCCGGTGATGGAGGACTTCGAGGTGGTGATCGGCTAGTGCTCCGTCCACTGACGTTGGAGACGTTTAGGGCGAGGCAGGGGCGTCGCTGGGAAGGACGCAGGACGAAGTCACCCTTGATGTGCGTCGAAGATGAGGACCTACCCGGCGGTGTCGCTGGACGTCCTCAACGCTGCAAACGTCCCCGGTCGGTACACCTGTGAAGGCTGCCGTGGTCGTGTTCCCGGGCACCAACTGCGAACATGATGCCGTCTATGCACTCGCATCCGTCGGCGTTGAGACAGAGCTGGTCTGGCATCGTGCAACCGACCTCAGTGAGTTCGCCGGAGTCGTCCTGCCCGGAGGTTTCGCCCACGGCGACTACCTCCGTACCGGAGCGATCGCCCGTTTCTCACCGATCATGAGCGAGGTCGAGCGTCTGGCCCGAGCCGGAGCTCCGGTGTTGGGGATCTGCAACGGTTTCCAGGTCCTTTGCGAAACGGGTCTTCTGCCGGGTGTGTTGCTCCAAAACGCCGGGTTGCGGTTCATCTGCAGGCCCGTGCATGTCCGAGTCACCTCCACTGATTCGATCCTGACCAGGGCAGCCCGGGTGGGGCAAGTGCTGGAAATCCCTTTGAATTCTTACGAAGGCAACTACACCTCCGACCAGGCCTCTTTCGCGGGAATGGAAAACAGCGGGCAGGTCGTGCTGAAGTATTCGGATCCGAACGGTGAAGTCACGGAGCTGGCCAACCCGAATGGGTCGCTCGGCAACGCGGCTGGGATCGCCAATGGCGAAGGCAACGTCGCCGGCTTGATGCCCCACCCGGAACGGGCTATCGAAAAGGTGCTCGGCTCCTCTGATGGACGTGTGCTGCTCGAGTCGTTCGCGATGAGCTTGAGTGGCGCCCGTGTCTGAGGGAACTGCTCTCCACCGGGCTCTGGGAATGACCGACGACGAGTTCGAGGCGGTCTGCCGGATCCTCGATCGACGCCCCCGTGATGCCGAATTGGCCATGTATTCGGTGATGTGGTCAGAGCACTGCTCCTACAAATCATCTCGCACCCATCTCAAACGGTTTCCGACCGAGGCGCCGTGGGTGGTGGTCGGTCCCGGCGAGAATGCGGGAGTTATAGATCTCGGCGACGGCTGGCTGGCCGCCTTCCGGATCGAGTCTCATAACCACCCTTCGTTCGTTGAGCCGTACCAGGGCGCCGCAACCGGCGTCGGTGGCATCCTTCGTGACGTTTTCACGATGGGCGCCCGACCCATAGCCGTGTGGGATCAGATCCGTTTCGGATCGCTCGACGACCCGCACAACCGATATCTCTTTGCCGGGGTCGTGGCAGGTATTGGCGGGTACGGAAACGCGGTCGGGGTCCCCACCGTGGGCGGCGAAGTGGCGTTCGAGGATTGCTACGCGGGAAACCCTCTCGTCAATGTGATGGCACTCGGCATTCTCCGACAGGAACAATTGGTCCTAGCCGAATCCGGTGATGAAGAAACGGAAGCCGTGCTGCTCGGAGCGGCCACCGGGCGGGACGGCATCGGCGGCGCCTCTGTGCTCGCTTCGGCGAGTTTCGATGACGAAAGCGTCGCCAAACGCCCTTCAGTGCAGGTCGGTGACCCGTTCGAAGAGAAGAAGCTCATCGAGGCGTGCCTGGAGCTCTACGAGCGAGGCCTGGTCGTGGGAATCCAGGACCTGGGCGCAGGCGGGTTGTCCTGTGCTACTTCCGAACCGGCCGCCAAGGCAGGCATGGGCATGGAGGTCGATCTGCAAAAGGTCCATGTTCGCGAACCGGACATGACCCCGGCCGAACTACTCATGTCCGAATCACAGGAGCGTATGATGGCGTTCGTCGCTCCCCGTGACGTCGGTCGGGTCCTGGCCGTGGCCGCCAAATGGGAGATCGAGGCTTCCCGCATCGGGACGGTGCGCCGAGGCGGTACCCTGCGAGTGTTCGAAGCCGGTGAGCTGGTCGCGGAAGTCCCGGCCGCCTCACTGTCGGAAGATGCCCCGATGTACCATCGCCCCCTCCGCCGGCCCGACTGGTTGGATGACCTGTGGGCGGATCGACCGATCGCCGACGAAGCGGATGTTGCCCGAGCTTTGTTGAAGATGCTCGACGATCCATCCCTGGCCGATCCCGCCTGGGTATACGAGCAGTACGACCACATGCTATTCCTCAACACCCTGATCGGGCCCGGACACGATGGAACCCTGCTGCGCATCAAGGGAACCAGCAAGGCCCTGGCCGGCACTACCGACGGCAACGGTCGCCGCTGCTATCTGGACCCGAGGCGGGGCGCCGCCCGTCTCGTCTACGAGGCGGCCCTCAACGTGGCAGTAACGGGAGCGCAACCTATGGCCGTGGTCGACAACCTCAACTTCGGCAACCCCGAGAAGCCCGAAGTGATGTGGCAGTTCGCCGAAACGGTCGAGGGAATCTCGGCCGCTTGCGAGAACCTCGGAATACCGGTAGTAGGCGGCAACGTCTCGTTCTACAACGAGACCGACGGGATCGACATCCACCCGACTCCCATCGTCGGGCTGATCGGAATGGCCGACCCCTGCCCAGAGCGCCCCCCGCGCCTCGATGGGGCGGCATCCGGCATGGAGCTGTGGTTGCTCGGACCGGACGTTTCCGAGGATCTGGCCGGGAGTGCCTATCAGAAGATCGTTGGGGAAACCATTGCCGGTCGGCCGTCAGAACCAGATCCGGAAATGGCCGCCCGGGTGACCGGCTTGGCGACCCGTCTGGCCGCAGATGAGATTACCCCGGTGCTGCACGACCTCTCTGAAGGCGGGCTGGCAGTGGCGTTGGCGAAGGTGAGCATAGTCTCCCGTGTCGGAGTGACTGTCGACCGGCCGGGGCACGTGTTTGCGGAAGATCCCCATCGCCTCATCGCCGCCGTCGGCGCAGAACGGTCCGATCGGATGGTGGCCATGGCCGACGAGGCGGGGGTACCCGTCCGTCGGATAGGCGGCTTCGGAGGGGACCAGATCAGGCTGGGGCCGGCAGCAGTGAGCCTGGAGGAAGCAAGCAGGGTGTGGCGCACCGCCCTACCCCGTCGCATGGGGTGAAGCAGCCAGCGGCCGGCGGTAGGCCTCGGCAACGCCGGCCCAAAAACCCTCGTCGAGGTAACCGGCTTCGGAGCCTGTGGCTGCGCCATCATTCCTCCTCGGCCCTCGTCGGGTACATCGCGCAGATACCCCGCTCCGTAAGGGAACCTGAGTTGCGGGCAGGGCGGAGATTAGGTCCCTATCGCCAACCCGACCCCGAAGGGAGAAGATGGCGTCAAACCTGCCTACAATCCCGCGCCTTGGAGCCGGCGCTGATTACCTCCACTGACTTCCCACACTCCAGGCCCGGTGAGGCCTGCGGGGTGTTTGGCGTCTACGCACCGGAAACCGATGCTGCGCACCTTGTTTCCTTTGGTTTGTTCGCTCTTCAGCACCGCGGCCAGGAGAGTGCCGGGATCGCCGTGTCGGACGGCGAAACCGTGACGGTGTCTAAGGACATGGGTCTCGTCAGCCAGGTCTTCGACGAGAAGTCTCTCGCCGGGCTACCGGGCCATCTGGGCATCGGTCATACCCGTTACTCCACCACGGGCTCAACGACGTGGGAGAACGCCCAACCCGCTTTTCGGCAGGTGGGAGACACCGGATTGGCTCTCGGGCACAACGGCAACCTCACCAACACGGTCGAACTGGCTGAACGGATCGGGCCGCAAGCGGGTTCCAGCGACTCCGAGTTGATGCTGCAGGCAATCGCCCTGGAGGTCCAGGACGGGCGGTCGGACGGACGCCAGTTGGAACGGGCCCTTCTCGAGACGCTCCCACTCTTCGACGGCGCCTTCTCGCTGGTGGTCATGGATCAGGGTCACATCATCGGCGTGCGCGACCCGCACGGATTCCGGCCCCTCTCAGTCGGACGGTTGGAGGCCGGTGGATGGGTGCTTGCCTCGGAAACGGCCGCTCTCGACCTGGTGGGAGCGCAGTTGATGCGCGACGTTGAACCCGGTGAGATGGTGGTGATCGATGCCTCCGGTCTTCGTAGTCTTCGGCCCTTTCCTTCGTCCGAGCCCCGGCTGTGTATCTTCGAATTCGTCTACTTCGCCCGACCGGATTCCCGCCTCTACGGCCAGAACATCCATGCTGCTCGCCAGAACATGGGGCACATCCTCGCCTCCGAATCGCCCGTCCAAGCCGATGTCGTGGTGCCCGTTCCCGAGTCCGGAATTCCCGCAGCGCAAGGCTTTTCGGCGGCGAGCGGAATCCCCTACGCCGACGGCCTGGTCAAGAACCGGTACATCGGTCGCACTTTCATCGAGCCGAGCCAGATGCTGCGCGACCGGGGTATACGGCTGAAACTGAATCCCATACCGGCCACACTCGCTGGCAAGAAGGTGGTGTTGGTCGATGATTCGATAATCCGGGGGTCGACAACCCGCCAGCTGGTGGCGATGGTTAGAGAAGCAGGAGCCTCAGAGATTCATCTGCGCATCTCCTCGCCCCCCTATCGGTGGCCGTGCTTTTACGGTATGGACACGACGGACCCCACCAAATTGCTCGCTGCCCACATGAGGGTTGAAGAGATCGGCACGTATCTGGCCTCCGACTCACTTGCGTACCTTTCCCTAGATGGGTTGCTGGCGGCCACAGACGTCGCCCAGGAGGGATTCTGCACCGCTTGCCTGAGTGGCGACTACCCCACCCGCCTTCCCGTGAACGGACACAAGCTCGCGCTCGAAGAAGAGATGTGATGCCGACCTATCGGGAATCCGGAGTCGATCTCGGGGCCGCCGAGCGGCTGATAGCCCAAATTGGCCCCGCCGTGCAAGGGACCTGGGATGAACGAGTGGTGGGCGGTTTCGGTGGGTTCGCAGCCGGGATTCGCGTTCCCTCCGGTTACCAACGCCCGGTTCTGATGATGAGCACCGACGGGGTAGGCACCAAGATCGAGCTGGCCCGGGTAACCCGTCGCTTCGACGGCCTCGGATTCGACCTCGTAGCGATGTGCGTCGATGACCTCGCGGCCGTTGGAGCGCGACCACTCGCATTTACCGACTACCTGGCCGTCGGGGCACTGCAGCCAGAACGGGAAAGCGTACTGATCGAGTCCGTGGCGGCCGCCTGCGTGGCGGCGAATTGCGCATTGCTGGGGGGCGAGACGGCCGAGCATCCCGGCACGATGTCGGTCGATGCCTTCGACCTGGCGGGGGCCGCCCTGGGGATCGTTGAAGAAGGGGAGGAGGTCACCGGCGCTTCCATGCGGGTGGGCGATCGGATCATCGGCGTGGAAAGCCCCAATCTCCGGTCGAACGGCTTCTCGCTGGTTCGGACCGTACTCGGGGACGTCGATCTCGAGACCTCGCTCGACGATGGCCGGTCCGTCGCAGACGTGCTGCTGGAACCGTCGGTGATCTACTCCCCCGCCGTGCTGGACGCGGTGGCAACAGGGTGGGTGCGAGGCCTGGCCCACATCACCGGTGGGGCTCTTCCGGGCAATTTGCCCCGAGTTGTGCCATCCGGGCATGGCGTTGTCATCCGGCGCGGCTCATGGTCCGTCCCGGCCGTGTTCGGTTATCTGCAGGACCTGGGGTCAATTGCCGAAGACGAGATGTATCGCACGTTCAACATGGGGATCGGATTCGCCGCGACCGTACCGTCCGCAGGAGTGGAGGAGATCCGGGCCGTCTTCGCCTCACATGGACACCGAAGCTGGGTGATCGGAGAGATAACTGACGACCCAGGTCAACGGTTTCGTTTCGTTTGATCCGTCCCCGGCAACCGGGTTAGGCCGTCGATTCGCCAGCCCGGGCGATCTTTCTCGTTCTGCAGCCCTTCGTCAGCTGAGCTACCACCAACCTCCGCCCCACCTTCCCATATGGCACAATGGGACCATGCCTCGGATCGTCGCATGTGTCCCCCGCCACACATGGCGTTCGCTTTTCGGTGCTCCGTAGCGGCCATTCGCTGTCGAATGCAGACCAGCCTGCGAAAGGAGCCCAGATGACCGAACACCTAACCCGCCACAAGGATGTCCTCGCCCCCGTTTTGGCCTTTAACAGCGATGTCCTAGCAGACCGCGCCGAGGGTCTCTGGATCTACGATCAGGCAGGCAACCGCTACGCCGATTTCGCATGCGGGACGGCCGTGGCCAACCTCGGACACAATCACCCCCGGGTCGTCGCCGCGGCCCGCGCCCAGATGGACCGGTTCATCCACGCCGGCTGCATCTTCCGGTATGAGTCCATCGTCAGGCTGGCCGAGAAGCTGCGCACCGTCACGCCCAACGGCATCGAGAAGTTTGGATTCGCCAACTCCGGCGCCGAAGCAGTCGAGGCGACGGTCAAGATCGCCAAGCACGTGACGGGACGGCAGGGCGTCATCACGATGCGGGGAGGGTTCCACGGGCGCACGATGGGTTCCGTCTCCTACACGACCTCCAATGCCCGATACCGGGACGGGTACCACCCGATCCTGGGATCCGTGTTTGTAACCCCCTTCCCGCGCCCATACCGGTGGGGCAGGTCAGAAGTGGAATCGACCCGGCTGGCCCTCGATGAATTGCACTACAAGTTCAAGCACGAGGTCACGCCCAAGAACATCGCCGCTTTCCTGGTTGAGCCCATGCAGGGCGAGGGGGGGTACTACCCGGCCCCGCCCGAGTTCCTCGAAGCCCTTCGGGAGATCGCCGACGAGCACGGCATAATGTTGATCTTCGACGAGGTACAAAGCGGCTTCGGCAGGACGGCCGAATGGTTCGCGTCCGACCACTACTCCGTCGATCCGGACATCATCGCCATGGGTAAGGGCATCGCCAACGGTCTGCCGCTCTCCTCCTACGGTGCTTCGGCGGAGGTCATGGACCGGTGGCCGGTTGGCGCGCACGGCACTACGTTCGGTGGCAATCCCGTCTCCTGTGCGGCAGCCGGAGCTGTGATCGACACGATGGAGGAACTACTTCCCCACGCCCGGGAGCTTTCGGCGCACGCCTTCGAACGTCTCAACAAGCTGCGCATCGCCCATGAGGCCATCGGGGAGGTGAGGGGACTCGGACTGATGATCGGGGTTGAGCTCGTCAAGGATCCAGAATCGCGGGAACCGGACGCCGATGCCATGAGATTCGTGTCGCAGTACGCACTGCAGCACGAGTTGATCGTGATCAGCTGTGGTCCCGACGGCAACGTGATCCGGTTCATCCCCCCGCTGATCACCACCCTGGAGGAGCTGGATGGAGCGATCGATACGATCGCGGCAGCGCTGACCGAGTACCAGTAAAGCTAGTGCTCCGTTGGATGGGATTCCATCAGCGGGTGAGGTTCCGCCCGGCTCGGGCCCACAGGACGGAAGCGCCTGCTGCAATCAAGCCTGCCCCAAGTGATATCACGATGACGGGGATGGGCGAGTTGCTGCTCGATGACGCCGACTGGGAACCGAGCGCCTGCAAACCTGAAACCCCGTCCGAACTAGCAATTGCCTCAGCGGGTCTTGTTGTGTCCGTCTGAAACTCCCGGCCCGAAGCCAGTGCTTCTGTGTACAGGACCAATGCCGCGATTTGGTCATCGCTCAACTGAGCTGCGAAACCGGGCATCGAACCGACGCCGTTGCGAATGATCTCGTCCAATTCGGTCGCTGACGTTTGGATGCCCGCCACTGCACCGCCCAACCCGCCCTCTCCATTTGCCCCGTGACACGCCGCGCAGAATTGATCGAACAGAGTGTGCCCTTCAGCCAGCACGGAAGGTATGAGGAGCTCTGGCGTGGTCGGCGAAGCGGCGGAAGCACCAAAGCCCAGGACATGGTCGGCCATGGCGGCGATCTCCGCGCCGGTCAAACGTCCACCGAACGCCGGCATGCCACCCCGGCCGTCGGTGGTCAGCGAGATGATCTGAGCGCGGCCGAGGGCCGTGCCCGCCACAGCTCCGCCGGACCCGCCTTCGCCATGGAGGCCGTGACAGGCCGAGCAGTTCTGCATATAGAGATTGGCGCCGGAGAGTGCCGAACCGGGGGCGGCGGTCGTCGTGGTCACTCCGCTGCTCGCTCCCACCGATAAGACATATTGCGAAACATTGCCTATCTCGGACGTGCTCAGTTGACCCGAGAAGCCACTCATGGAAGCCTGCCCGTTGGTGACGACGCCCGAGATTATGGACAACGAGAGGCTGTGACCGCGCAAGTTCCCCCCGTCCGCACCGTGGCACAGAGCACAACTCGCGGCAAACACTGCCGCACCGGTGCGGGGAGCGGTCGTCGTGGTCGTCGCCCCGGGTTGGGTGGTCGTCGGGACGCTCAGGCTCAACAGGTAGTCGGCCACGTTATCGACCTGAGCCGAGCCGAGCCACGCGAAGGCGGGCATGGTGCCCTTGCCACTGTTGACGATAGACCTTAGTTGCGACCTGCTGAGGCTGGTGGGCACGACATTCCCACCGTTGGCTCCGTGGCAGGCGGCGCAGTTCTGGGCCCACACGGAGGCACCGCTGGCAGCCTGCGTTGTCGTGGTTGTTGCGTCGGGCTGGGTCGTGGTCGTGGTGGTGGGAACCGCCCCGGTTACGTAGTCCCAGATGGCACCTACTTCCGCCGACGTGAGTCCGCCCTGCGCGGGCATGTTTCCCTGCCCATTGAGGGTGATATTGATGAAGGTGGTCCGCGTCAGGGATGTTCCGCTGAGGTTGCCACCGTCGGCCCCGTGACACGCGGCACATCGAGCTGCGAAGAGAGCCGGGCCGTTGAGAGGCGTACCGGGCACGGTCGTGGTCGTAGTGACCGTGTTCGGTGTGCTGTTCTGATCGCCTGGGAAGCTCAGCGCCTGGATCTCCTGGATATTGGTCCACCCGTCTCCATCAGAGTCGAGGTTCTCCACCCGCGAGAAATCCTTGTCGCCGGTCTCTTTCCAGTCCTCTCCGTACGTATTCCTCCTCTTGTTGTCGCCCTGCGGATTCGGATCCGTATGGCAAATCAAACAACTGTTGAGTTGGGAGTTGGCGGCCGCCGGATAGGCATCGGCGAAGTCTGAGAGCCACTGCGACTTGGCATCCGCACCGGGGGACAGGAACAGCAAACCCGCCAACCCCAGCACGACCAGCAAGAGCAGGGCGAGCCTCGAGCGGTGTACCGAAATAGACCCTTGCTGAACAGGGAACCCGTCGGCTATCTCATCGGACGACCCAGGCCATCGCGCCATATCTACCCTCACTCTGCTCTTCGGCGCACCGCCGGCAACGCGGGTCCCCCACCCGCCATGAGGTTCCCGGACCGCCACCTAACACTCATCCAAAGAAGAGTTAAGTGACTCCTAAATGGCCGAGAAGGTCTATCGGTCAGATGACCTAATGCGTTGAGAGGGTCGGCGACTGTCAGCCGTACGCTCCGAGCCTCAGGCTGTCGCCTTCTCCCGGTCCCTGGCCGGCACCGCCAGGACCCCCAGTAACCACAGGATCGCAACGAGATACGGCCACTCGCCGAGCGTCGTGTAGAGCGTGCCCGACTCGCGTACCCGGACCTCGCCCGTGACGATCTCGGCAGTGAAGAGCCCCGAGATGGGCCCGACCGACCCATTGTCGGAGATGATCGTCGACCTGCCGGTCAGGGCGGCGTGGATCACATCGACGCCCAGTGCGGATGCGTGCATGCGGGTCATGCCTATGAACTGATCGGAGGCGGGTCCCAAACCGTAGCTCGAGTTGTTGGTCGCCACTACCAGCAGCTTGGCTCCTCCTCGAACCGGGCCCCGCATGATGCGGGCAAAAGCCCCCTCAAAGGAGATCACCGAACCGAGCGAACCCCAATCGGTTGGGAAGACAACCGGCCCATCCCCCCGCACCATGTCCCGGGGCGCCGCCCGGAAGCTCTCCGTCCAACCGAACACCGCCCGCCACGGGATGTACTCGCCGAAGGGTACCGGATGGGTCTTGAGGTACTCACCGACGATGCTCCCATCGGGATCGAAGAGCAGATTCACATTGGCGAAGTGCTCCTCATCGACAGGCCGGTCGCCCCCGACGAGCAAGTAGCTCTGCAGACGGATCGCTTCCGCCGCAATCTGGACTGCTACCTCTGGGTTGACCGTGGGATCGGTTGCATATCCGGTCGAGCTCTCCGGCCACACGACCAGGTCGAATTCGGCCGGGGCCAGGGTCCGGGTGAGATCGAGGTGGCTCTGGGTGATCTGCTGCCGTTCGTAGACACAACGCTCGGCCGGACAGGGACTGTTGCCTTGCACGAGCGCGACCCGCAGAGGCTCCCCATCGGCGGCGGCCGGCCACACCGATCCGGCCCCAATCAGAACCGCAACGCCCACCGCAGCTGCGGTGGCCCAAATGGCATTTCGCCGGGTGTCGAACCACAGAGTCAAGCCACCGGCCACCATCATGGCAAGCACCGTCCATCCCGACACTCCGATCCACCGGGCAGCACCACGACCGCCCGCAAACCCACTCATCGCATACCCAAGCCAGCCCCACGAGAAGCCTCCCACCGGCAAATACGAACGAGCAAGTTCTGTCAAGGCCCAGCCGCCGACCACGAAACCCATCCACTGCCAATCGGGGCGCTTACGTGCCCAGAACAGCATCCAGGCGAAGCCAGCCGGAAACAAGGACTCGATGAGCACTAGCGGCGCCCAGGCGATCACCCCCATCTCGGTGATCCAAACCAGCAACGGTCCGAAAAAGCCGATCCCGAAAACCAACCCGACCAGCAAGGCTTGGGGTCCCGACAACGCCCTCCGCACTCCCACCAGAAAGGGTATCGGCGCGACAAAGACCAAAGCGCCCATGCCGAGCGGTGGAAAGGCCATCCACAGCAAGAATCCGCCAAGGGCGCCGAGGAGTACCGACATCATGATCGAACGATTCTATGACCGGCCCCGGCAGTAGAAGGCGCCGACCCTAGAGTTCGGTCCCATGGACGCCCTTCTCCGGCACGATCTGGATGTTGCCATATCGGCAGCTCGGGCAGGCACCGAGGCCATCCGGCCGTGGCTGGGTCATCTGCAAGGAGCCGACTTCAAGGGCGAGGTCGACCCGGTGACCGCCGCTGATCGCGACTCGGAGACGGTGATAATCGCCACAATTGAGGCGGCTCGTCCGGACGACGCCATACTCGCCGAGGAGAGCGGCGGCGACCCGTTGGGCGAAAAGCGGGTGTGGATCATCGATCCTCTCGACGGAACCGTGAACTTCCTGCACGGGGTGCCGCACGTAGGTGTTTCGGTAGCCCTTTACGAACGCGGACTGCCGCGGGTGGGAACCGTCGTCGATGTGTTCCGAGACGAGACTTTCACTGCTGCCGCCGGTGCCGGCGCCCACCTCAACGGCGTACCAATTGCCGTCTCCGACCAGGCTTCCCTTGGGGCGGCCCTGGTGGCCACAGGTTTTCCATACGACCGCCGACGGCATGCAGCCTCGTACGCTGCCATCGTGGGCGAGATGCTCACCGAGATTCAGGGCATGCGGCGCATGGGTACGGCCTCGCTGGACCTTGCGTGGGTAGCGTGTGGTCGATACGACGCCTTTTGGGAGTTGAAACTGGGCCCGTGGGACGTGGCGGCCGGAATCCTGCTCATCCAGGAGGCGGGAGGACAGACAACGGATCTGGCCGGCAGGCCCGCCCGTCCGGGAGATCAGGCCGTGGTCGCTTCGAATGTGGCCCTGGGGGAAGTCTTTCGTACCCGGGTGGCGGCGGCCATCCCGCCTGGATTGCTCTGACCCGGCAGAGGAGAGGCGCCGGTAAGCTCGGATGCGAGACAACCGCGAGGTGAGCATGCAGTCATTCGAACCGTCACCCGAGACATACGATCGAATCACCGGCCTCAGGGTCGTTCGCACGTTCCGACCTGAGTCGATCGAGAACGAGAAGATCGAGAAGATCCTCGAGGCCGGCCGCTGGACGGGCAGCTCGAAGAACACCCAGCTCTGGGCGTTCGTCGTGATCACCGACCCGGGAGAGAGACAGCGGCTTGCCGAGTGCGGCAGCTTCACAGGTCCCCTGGTAGGGGCACCGCTCGTTGTGGTCATCGTCCGCCTACCCGGCGGCGGGGACTTCGACATGGGTCGCGTCGCTCAGAACATGATGGAGGCGGCCGCCACCCTGGGTATCGGATCGTGCCCGATCACCCTGCACCGGGAGCCATGCGCGAGGGAACGCCTCCGCGTCCCCGACGACCACGGATGCCGATGGGCCCTGGCCTTCGGTTACCCGGATTTCGAAGGCGAACGTCGGCTTCGTAAGGGCCTTCGGTCAACTCTCCCGCGGGGTCGCAAGCCCTTGACCGAGCTGGTCCGCTATGGACACTTCGGACCAGAGGCGTGAACCGCCTTGGCCGGACAGGTGAGAAACGTCTTCTTTTGGGACCAGCCGGATGAGCACCCGCCTGGTCGTCGCCGACAGCGTAAGGACTGCCTCGGGGCTCCTCGGCGATGCTCTGCTGATTCGCGATGGTCGAGTTGCCGCCACCGGTCAGGCCGCAAACCTGCGCAAGACCGAACTCCCCGAAGATCGCTTCCCGGGCAGCGTGATCATCCCCGGATTGCGAGACGCCCACATGCATCCCGTCCCGTACGCTCTTTCCCTGACACGGCCGACACTGAAGGACGCATCGGACCTCGACGAGATACTGCTCCGGGTCCGGGAGGCTGCCTCATCCCGGCCTGCCGGTGAACCGCTCATCGCCATCCGGCTCGACGACGAAGGACTCTCGGAGAAACGACTTCCCACCCGCCACGAACTCGACCTGGCGGTCGACGACCGACCGGTGCTCGTTTACCGATACTGCGGCCACGTCGCCGTCGCCAACACCTGGGCACTCGAAATGGCCGGAATCGGCTCCATCGCCGTCGATCCGGTGGGCGGAGGGCTGGACCGCGACGGCTTTGGGGTTCCGAACGGAATTCTCAGAGAAACCGCCATCGAACCCGTCGCAACTGCATTGCGCGGATCGTCGGCAGCCCCTGATCCAGAGGCGATGCTTGCAGCGCTAAACGGATTGACCACGCTGGGGCTCACCTCCTTGGGAACCATCCTGGCCGTCGGCACAGGGCCCTGGTGCGATACGGGCAACGAATTGCAGGCCTTGCTCTCGATCGCCACGCGGCTCCCCCTCAAGGTGACCGTGCTGGTCATCGCCGGCGACGTTGCCGAGCTCGAACAGGCCGCCGCAGCGATCGAAGGGGCGGGACCCCGCCTCAGATTCCTGGGGGTCAAAGAGTTCGCAGACGGAAGTCTGGGGGGCCACACAGCGGCGTTGGGATCTCCCTACGCCGATCAACCCCATCAGCTCGGCACCCTGCGGCTCGATCACGACGCCGTCCGCTCCCGAGCGCAAACAGCACTTCGTTTGGGCGGGAAGGTGGCGGTACACGCCATCGGCGACGTCGCCAATACCAGGGTGCTGGACCTCTTCGATGAACTCCAGGTCGATGGCGCCGACCCGGCCGATCTGCGCGTCGAACATGCCTCGATCCTGGACTCCGAACTGATTGCACGCTTCGCCGGCACCGGCATCACCGCTTCCGTCCAACCGGCCTTCATGGGTTCCGAAGCCGCCTGGCTGGAGAAGCGGCTCGGATCGGAACGGCTCGCCCATGCCTACCCGTTGGCGTCGCTCGCCGCAGCGGGGGTTCCCCTGGCGGGAGGTTCGGACTGTCCGGTCGAACCGCCTCATCCTCTGTGGGGAATGGCGGCCGCCCGAGATCGGGGCGGGATGGCCTCGCAGGGAGAAGCCCTGTCGGGATCCCAAGCCCTGGGCCTTTTCACGAATGGTGCCGCGCGTGCCATGGGAGAACCGGAACCGCTGTCCATCGGCAGCCCGGCCGATTTCGTGGTTACGGACAACGATCCCGTCGAAGCGAGCCCCGATGAGCTTCGCCGGGCAAACATTCTGGCAACCTGGATCGACGGCGAATCAGTCCCCATGCCGCAGAACCCAGTCACCTGGAGGGGATAGATTCTGTTCTTGCATGAGTTTGACGCCCCATTCGCAGGGAACTGACGCAAGAACGCCAGGGGTCAGGGAACGAGACGACCTTCCATGCCGCCGGCCACCACCACTACTTGACCGGTGACATGGCCGGACAACCGGTCGGAGGCCAGTACCACCACCTGAGCCGCAACGTCCTCAGGAATTCCCAGCTTCTTGAGGGCCATTGTCGACGTCACCCGCTCCTCTAATTGGGGATCCCGGCGTGCCTCCGAGGTCATGCGAGTGACGGTCCATCCCGGAGCCACCACGTTCACCCTTACCTTTCCCGCTAGGCGGGCTGCCTCGTTCTTGGCGCTCAACAGGAGACCCGAGAGAATGGCGCCCTTGGAGGCCGCGTAATCTGCGTGACCGGCTTCACCGAATACGCCTGCCGTTGAAGCGATCATCACCAGACTTCCCCGCCCGGTGGTTGCAGCGTGACGAAGGAAACCCCGGGCGGTCAAGAATGTGGCGGTGAGGTTGGCGTCGAGCGTAGCCTTCCACCGGGCGAGAGGGAGTTCCCAGATAGGCTCGTCGGCCGGCGGCCATACGCCTGCATTGGCTACCACCACATCGACCCGGCCCAGAGCATCCAGCGCCTGTGGGATCAGATCATCCGCTTCACTCTCCACCCGCAGGTCGGCGCCGATCGCAACACCGCTCACCTCAGAGGCGAGGTGTTCTGCCACTTGTTTCGACGTTCGGTAGTGAACGGCCACGCGGGCGCCCTCAGCCGCGAATGCCCGCACTACTGCTTGCCCGATGCCACCGCCACCCCCGGTGACGACGATTCCCTGTCCGGCCAATCCCGAGTCCATGAGCAGGAAACCTAGCGGCGCCGAGCTCCGTCTCGATCAGTCGCCGTAGAGAACATCCCGCTGGACCCGGGCAAAGGCCTGATTGAGTTCGAACACATCGCTGGGATGCAGCCTGCGTTCGAGGCGGGACGCAGCAGTGCCGCGGACGATCCCGCGCACTCCGCAGACCATCGCACCTGCGATACCGAGCACTGCCGAGATCCCGAGGATGGAAAGAAACCACACCATGCAATGACATCGGCTTGTCAAGGCACCGCCTTGAGGCGCGTCCGTCGGATCTCGCTTGAAACACCGGCTGCGTTTCGGAACCGCCCCGAGCAGGTCGCGTTCGTTCGGTTGAGCTTCTGGGAGTATGGTTCTCAACCGTGCTTGTTGACTACCAGCGGATCGCCGCGCCTGCTATCAGCGAGGCCGTTGCCGGCGCCATCGCCGAAGCCGAGACCGCCATCGCCGCCATAGTTGCTGTCGATGACGACCGTACATTCGAAAACACGGTGCGCCCCCTCAACGCAATCTCCGTTGTGCTGCAAGACGCTTACGGGCGGGGGCCCTTCCTCGGCAACGTCCACCCCGACGGCGAGGTCCGTGAGATAGCCAGAGCCGAGGAAGAAAGGCTGGAGAAATGGCAAGTCGAGCTCATCTTTCGGCCGGACCTTTATCGAGCGGTCAAGGACTACTCGGAGACCGAGGAGGCCGCCAACCTCGAGGGTGAAGCGCAGCGCCTGCTTGCCTTCCTGCTGCGCGACTTCCGGCGGGCCGGCCATGAGCTCTCTCCTGAGGATCGGACCGAGGTCCAGCGACTCCGGGAACGCCTCGTTGAACTCGAAGTAGCCTTCCATCGCAACATTGCCGAGCACGAGGATTACCTCGAGGTAACCCGGGAAGACTTGGCAGGCTTGCCCGACGATTACGCCGACCGTTTGGTGGGTGGCACCGATGACACCCTGCGGGTAACCATGGCCTACCCGCATGTGATCCCTTTCATGGAGCAGGCCGAGCGCCGCGACCTTCGAGAGACGCTTTCTTTCAAGTTCGGTAATCGTGCGGCAAAGTCCAACCGACCGATTCTCGAAGAGGCCGTTGCGCTCAGAGAGCAAATTGCTTGGCTCTTTGGGGTGGAATCGTGGGCTCACTACCAGATGGAAGAGAAGATGGCGAAGAACCCTGAAGCCGTCGATTCGTTCTATGCCGAACTGATTCCGCCGCTCTCAGATGAGGGCAATGCCGAGATCGCGGTGATGGCCGAGATGCTCTCCGCCGATACCGGCTCTGATGACCTTCAGCCATGGGATTGGCGTTACTACGACACCAAGCTTCGCATGCGAGACTTTGGCGTCGATCCCAACCGGGTCGCCGAATTCTTCCCACTCGACAATGTCCTCACGGGGATGTTCGACCTCACTGCAGACGTTTTCGGCCTTATCTACGAGCCAGTGGCGGACGCCCGGGCCTGGCATGAAGAAGTCTTGCTTTATGAGATTCTCGACGCGACCGACGGCGAGCACCTCGCGTATTTCTATGCCGACCTCTTCCCGCGGGTGGGCAAGTTCAGCCACGCCGCAGCTTTCCCGCTCTACCCGGGCCATCGCGCCTCGGACGGCACCTATCATCGCCCGATCTCGGCCATCGTTGCCAATCTGACAAAACCGACGACTGACAAGCCTTCCCTGCTCCAACACTCGGAAGTAGAAACGCTCTTTCACGAATTCGGTCACATCCTCCACATGTCCCTTACCAGGGCCGACTTCACCCGATTCTCAGGGGCGAACACCGAATGGGACTTCGTCGAGGCGCCCAGCCAGATCATGGAGGAGTGGTGTTGGCGACCCGAGGTTCTCCAGACATTTGCTCGCCACTATCGGACGGGCGAACCCATTCCCGGGGAACTTGTCCACGATTTGGTCGAGGCGCGCAAACTCAATGTGGCATTGCACACCTTGCGCCAGATCTCGTTTGGTGTATTCGACATGGGCCTGCACGGACCCGGGGACCACAGCGAACTCGACCTCATCCGTCGACGGGCCGAGTCGGTCGGACTGCTGCCACCCCACGAGGGCACCTTCTTTCCTGCCAGTTTCGGTCATCTGCTCGGCGGATACGACGCTGGCTACTACGGTTATCTTTGGTCGAAAGTATTTGGGCTGGACATGTTCAGTCGATTCGAGGAGGAGGGCCTGACCAGCCCGAAGGTGGGGCTGAGGTACCGTCGCGAGATCCTCGAACCCGGCGGATCCCTCGAGGGCGACCAATTGCTACGCAACTTCCTGGGCCGCGAACCTTCCAACGCCGCTTTCCTGCGGCATATCGGAATCGGATAATCATCAGCCGGGTTTCCGGTTTTTTAACCTCTCCGTAACGCTGACGAAACCTTCATCTGGGATCGTATCCGCAACAAACACCTTGCGAAATGCTCTCTAGATTTATAACATCTCCATAGTGGAAATTCGGATGAATTCGCACTACATTTGACCATGATCGGGAACAAATGAAACTCGACGGACGTTGTATCCATTCCCAGTACAGACACTGAGGAGGCCATCGATGGCTGACACATTGAAAGGAAACAGGCTGCGCGGCGGGATTAGGCCCTCCCGTAAGTTCGGCGAAGGCCGCGTCTGCGCCGAGAAGCAATGCGATACCTTGTTATCTCAATACAACCGGCGTGAGTATTGCTTTGCCCACGCTCCGGTTCGTTTCCCTCGCGTCCGCGGCCGGGTCGTGCCGGAAGGTACCTGAGCCGCCACATCACCGGCGCCATCTGGACCCCCCTCCATTGAGTTTGGCGCCACCAGAGACCCCGGAAACCCTCCTCCGGGGTCTCGCCTTTTGGTGAGACCCAACTAAAAGCCCCCACCCCACCCCCGGTGGGGTGCTAAGATCAAATGCCATGCAGGAACATCACAGACGGGGAGCCCTCAACCGGCTGAAGACAGTGCGCGGACACCTCGAGGGTGTCATAGGGATGGTCGACGATGAGCGCTACTGCCCCGACATTATGAAACAAGTCTCCGCGCTGCAGGCATCTCTGGAGCGGGTCAACCGGATCCTCCTCCAGAACCATCTGGAAACCTGCGTTACCGAGGCTGTCGCCGAAGGACGGGCGGCGGACATCGTCGATGAACTCATGGAAACGATGAAATATACGGCGGCGGTCACCGGACCGGCTGCCATAAGGGAGGACCAGTGACTAAGCAGACCATTTCCGTGCCCGATATCTCGTGCCACCATTGCAAGATGTCCATTGAAGGAGCTGTCGGCGTCTTGAGCGGGGTCGACAAGGTCGAGGTTCACATCGACCCGCGCACGGTCGACGTCGACTACGAAGAAGCATCCGTGTCGCTCGACACTATCTACGCGGCGATCGAGGAGCAGGGCTACGAAGTAGCCACCGGCTGAAAGCGGCTCATGGCAGAACTTCTCACGGCCAAGCGAGCCGACGACGGCAGCCTCATCTTCGACGTCGAAGGGATGACCTGCGCCTCGTGCGCGGTGCGGGTGGAACGCGTCCTCAGCAAACAGGAGGGCGTCGCATCGGCTGTGGTCAATTTCGCCGGATCGGAGGCGCGGGTCCTAGGACAGCCTGATCTCGATCTCGGTCGTCTCACCGACGCCGTCGACAAGATCGGCTATCGCATCCAGCTCGTCGAAGAAGAAGAGGAACGCCGCAGCATCGTCGAGCGGTACGACGAAGAGGTCCGGTTCCAGTGGCGAAACTTCCTGGCCGCGGCCCTCCTGACCGTGCCCGTCGTCATCCTCGCCATGGCCGGGCCGGAGACTCGGTGGAGCCTCATCGCCCAATGGGCATTGGTTACACCGGTCGAGTTTATTTTCGGACGGCAATTCCACCAGGCTGCGCTGAAGCGACTGCGTTCATTCTCAGCGAACATGGACACACTGGTGTCGATCGGAACTCTTGCCGCGTACAGCTACTCGGTATGGGCGTTCTTCAACTCGGAACCGGTCTTCTTTGAGACCGCCGGCGCCATCATCACGCTCATCCTGCTGGGTCGTTTCTTCGAGGCTCGCGCCAAAGGACGAGCCTCGGCGGCCATCACCAAGCTGCTCGAGTTGGGGGCCAAGCAGGCGAGGGTTCTGCGCAACGGGCAGCCCGTGATGCTCCCCATCGAAGACGTCCGGGTCGGCGACGTGATGCAGGTCAAACCGGGAGAGAAGGTACCGACGGACGGAATCATCGAAGACGGTCGCTCTTCGCTCGACGAGAGCATGCTGACCGGCGAATCGGTGCCCGTCGATAAGGGGGCCGGGGATGCCGTATACGGAGCCACCATCAACCAGCAGGGCCTGATGACCATCCGGGCAAACCGGGTTGGCTCCGACACGGCGCTGGCTCAAATCGTGCATCTGGTGGAGGAAGCGCAAGCATCCAAAGCGCCAGTCCAGAAGTTGGCAGACCGCATCAGCGGGGTGTTCGTGCCAATCGTAATGCTGATTGCCCTTGTGACATTCGGAGCATGGATGCTGGCCACCGGCGACGGCGCTCAAGCCCTCATCGCTGCCGTAGCCGTGCTGATCATTGCTTGTCCGTGTGCGCTGGGTTTGGCCACGCCCACAGCCATCATGGTGGGAAGCGGGCGCGGCGCCGAATTGGGAGTGATCTTCAAAGGTGCTGAGATCTTTGAGCGTTCGCGTGCCATCGAGACGATTCTGTTCGACAAGACCGGGACGCTCACGAGGGGCATGATGAGTCTCTCGGATATCCGGACCGATGAGGACGAGCTGCGGTTTCTCTATCTGGCCGGAACGGTCGAAGCAGCCAGTGAGCATCCGGTTGCCCGGGCCGTTGCGCTCGGCGCGGAGGAACGGGACATCGAACTGGGTACGACCACCGACTTCGAGAACTTCGCCGGACTCGGCGTGCGGGGGACCGTCGACGGAGTGCAGGTAACCGTCGGCAAAGCGAAGCTGCTGGCGGACCAGGGTTTGCATATCCCGGATCGGTACCTCGACGAAGCAGGCCGGCTGGAGGCTGAGGGCCGCACAGCTTTCCTGGTCGGATGGGATGCCGAGACAAGAGGCGTCCTAGCCGTAGCGGATACGCTGCGCACAACGGCTCGCCCGGCTGTGGCGGCCTTGCAGAAGCTCGGCGTGGAAGTTGTCATGATCACCGGCGACAACTACCGAACGGCCGCGTCGATCGCGGCCGAGATCGGCATTGATCAAGTCGTCGCCGAGGTCATGCCCGCCGAGAAAGCAGATCAGGTTCGCCGTTTCCAGGAGCAGGGCAAGGCGGTTGCCTTTGTCGGGGATGGAATCAACGACGCTCCCGCCTTGACCCAGGCCGACCTCGGCATGGCCGTAGGCACCGGCACCGACATCGCCATCGAGGCGGGAGACGTCATCCTGATGTCGGGAGATCCGGCTCTAGCGGAAACCGCCATGAAGCTGGCCCGAGCCACCTTTCGAACAATCAAACAGAATCTGTTCTGGGCCTTTTTCTACAACGTGGCGATGATTCCGCTGGCCGCCGCCGGTTTGCTCAATCCTATGTTCGCTGCCGGAGCGATGGCCTTCTCGAGCGTCTCGGTGGTCACCAACAGCCTCCGGCTGCGGCGTTTCTAGGCCGGTTCTCGCGTCATTTTGGTGGTTCCCCAGTTTCTCTGACGAAAGCACGGAGGCAGGCCCCAGTCAGACCAGTCGAAGCCAGCAGATCGGCCACGTCCTCGATTCGTCACAGGCGCCAATTCCATCCTGCAACTACGCTGGGGAGCGATGGATGTCGTCGAGTGGGAAGAACGGCCCGAGCTCCGTAATCCCGTGGCCCTGGTCGCCTTCGAGGGATGGAACGACGCCGCCGACGCTGCGTCTGGAGCGGTTGGATTCATCCTCGACCAGTTCGAGGACATTGAACCCTTTGCGGTGATCCTGCCCGAGGAGTTCTTCAACTTTCAGATGCGCCGACCTGACGTCGAGATCGGCGCCGGTGGTGCCCGAGACATCACTTGGCCGGTGGTCGCCTTCTATGCGATTCCGCTACCCGAACAGAATCGTGATCTGGTGCTCGTGTTAGGCGAGGAACCTCACCATCGCTGGCTGACTTTCGCAAGCCATGTCATAGAGGTACTCGAGTCGGTTGGAGTAGAAGAGGTGATCACTCTGGGCGCTTTCATCGGTCAGGTCGCCCATACGTTACCCGTGCCGATCATCGGGGTGGCAACTGATCCTACAATCGTCGAACGTCACCAGCTGTTGACCTCCGACTACGAAGGCTCCACCGGGATCACGGGTGTACTGAATCTCTCCTGCGCAGAGGCCGGCATGGAGGCTGTCAGTTTATGGGCAGCCACCCCGCACTACCTTGCGGCCAACGAAAACCCCAAAGCAATGCTGGCCCTCCTCAGCAAGGCAGCGCTCATCGCCGGGATATCTATCGATGCGACCGAGTTGGCGGTCGAAGCAGGGGAATTCGACTCACGAGTCAACCAGGCCATGGACACGTCGGACGATCTTTCCACCTATATCCACCGGCTCGAGGAGACGTCCGGTGAGGTCGTCCCTCCTGCGCTCGCCGACCAACTGGTGGACGAGATCGAGGAGTTCCTCAAGGAAGGCGATTGAGGAGCCCTCGAAGTCACCGAATGCTTCAACACCGCCGCCGCTGAGCTGGCCCGAGCCCCGTACTGCGGGCGGGAATCGCACACCTCCGACGACGACATCGGAGGAATGTATCAGGGAGTCTTTTGGGGAACGACCCGGTCACAGGCCTTACGTGACGTCCTGGATCTGGCTAAACAGGTCCTTGGCGTCAAGAGGCTGCTGTCTTGACGTTGGAGACAGCTCAGGAGTCCCACTTCGAGCGGTCCCGCCCCGACCTGCGGAATACGCGGCGTCCCTGCAGTTGAGTCGTCGGAACCCGTCCCGTCCTGCTCGCTGCCCACGACGTTGAAGCCTTCGTCGAGCTGGACATCGACCTGGCTACAAACACTGAGGGTGACTTCCACCTCGTGGTAGCTCTCCTCATCCTCGATCTCGGTTTCAGTGACGCGCCCATCTCCAAGATGGTCGAGTGCCACCGCCGAGGCTTTCTCCAGATTCGGCCCAGTGATGGGGATGTCCACTTCGTTCCCGTCGCTCACACCGCCTGTGGAGGCAATGGCGGGAACTGCGGCTGCTCCGACAATGAGCAACTTCGTGCTTTCTTCATGAACCTCTCCTCAACTCGCTCCGCATTCCCAATCGAGATGATCTCTCCTTACGCCAACCTGACCTATCATCTACGCTGTCAGCCGGGAGTCAGGTTGAGGGTGGACGAATGGAAAGGCGCCGGGCACGATCGACGCCTCCGGAGGGTCGATGGCGGGCAGCGTTTCTGATCACTAGCGCGTCGGGACATCGATGAAAATCCTGCTTGTTGAGGACGACAAGAAGATCGCCACGATTGTCAAACGCGGACTCGAAGCTGAGAGCTTCACGGTTGAAGTGGCCTTCAATGGAACAGACGGTCTCTGGCTGGCCACCGAAGGCACGTTCGACATGATCATTCTCGACATCATGCTCCCCGGGCGAAACGGGTATCAGATCTGCGCAGACCTGAGAGAAGCGGGAGACTGGACGCCGATACTTATGCTGACCGCCAAGGATGGCGACCTGGATGAGGCCGAGGCGCTGGACACCGGAGCGGACGACTATCTGACCAAGCCCTTTTCCTTCGCGGTCCTGGTAGCCCGGATGCGAGCGCTGCTCCGCCGGGCAACGGGTCGCAACCCCGTCCCCGTGGAAGCAGGTGACCTCCTCATCGACCCCGGCCAAAGACGTACTTGGCGCGGGGACGTCGAGATTGCTCTCACGTCGAGACAGTTCGACGTTTTGGAGTTCCTCATCCGGCGGGCCGGACAGGTGCTCTCCAAGATGGAGATACTCGACGGCGTTTGGGAGTACGAATTCGAGGGAGATCCCAACATCGTCGAGGTCTACATTCGCCGGCTCCGTACCCGAATCGACGAACCCTTCGGCAGGCACGCTATAGAGACCATCCGCGGTGCCGGATACCGCCTAGCCGCGGACGGGGGCTGACGCCATGAACCGGCAGGGCATCCGTTTCAAGATTACGGCCGTCGCTTCTGCGGCAGTTGCCGCGGTGCTGGTGTTGGGTGGGTTCGCCCTCGTGCTCCATCAAAGAAGTGCCCTCACGGCCAGCCTCGACCAAGCTCTAATCCAGCGATCAGACGACATTGTTTCACTCATCGAGGACCTTTCGTTTCTGCCCGACGAGTTCGCAGGAAGTAACCGAGAAGGTTTCGCCCAGCTCGTAGGTATTGACGGGGAGGTGTTGGTCTCGACGCCCAACCTGGATGGAGCCCCCGCGCTGCCGATCGTCACGACACCTGGGCAGAGCGACACACTCCAAACCGTTCGAGGGCTCGCGGTCGACGATGACGTTTTCCGAGTGCTATCTCGCCCTGTTGCCGGCATTGGAACCCTCCATGCCGGAACCAGCTATGACATCATCTCGGAGAGTGCCACAGTGCTGATTTCAGGGCTGGCGTTGACCATCCCGGCGTTGGTACTGACATTGGGGGTCCTCGTGTGGGGGCTGGTCGGTCGCACTCTGAGGCCGGTCGAGGACATACGGTCGGAAGTGGCGGAGATCGAGTCAACCGATCTCCAGCGGCGGGTTCTTCGGCCCGGCACTGGTGACGAGATAGATCGGCTAGCGGCGACTATGAACGAGATGCTAGAACGGCTCGAGATTTCGATAGGAAGACAGCGACAGTTCGTCGCCGACGCTTCCCATGAGCTGAGGAACCCACTCACGAGGATGAGATCCGAGCTCGAAGTCGACCTCGTCAACTTCCCAGATCCACAGGTAGGGGCAGTTCTGCAAGGCGTCTTGGGTGAAGTGGTCGGCCTGCAGCACATGGTCGAAGACCTACTTCACCTTGCCAAAGCAGATGCTTCGCAAGGAAAGGGGGTCTTCGAAGGGCTCGACTTGGACGACCTGGTTATCCGTGAGGCGCGGCGGATCCGGTCCCACGAGCGAGTGGACGTGGACCTCTCACGGGTGTCGGGCGCTCATGTCGTTGGCGATGCCGAACAGTTGACCAGGGCCATCCGCAACATCCTCGACAATGCGGAACGGTACGCCAAGGGTCGGATCAGCCTCAGCCTGGGCGAGTCGGACGGCATGGCAGTTCTGACTATTGCCGACGATGGACCGGGGATCCCCCGCGAACAGACGGACCGAGTCTTTGAGAGGTTCGGCAGGCTCGACGAGGCCCGGGGCGCCTCCACGGGCGGCGCGGGACTGGGGCTCGCGATCACCCGCGACATCATCGAGCGGCATCGCGGATCGATCGGGCTGATCACCAACGCTTCGCCGGGCGCAACATTCGAATTGAGAATCCCGCTCGCCGACCAACCAGGTCACACCGGCTAATCCGTACCCGGTCAGGTAGGGGTCAGAAGTCACAGAGCAAGATTTCCTCAGAATCCATCAACAGGGCATTGAGATGATGAACCGCTGGAGATCGCTCTCTGGCGCGACCGTAGTCGGATTGTTGGTGTCCGCCTGCTCTGGGACTGGCACTGGTACCGGCGACCAAAAACGTCGATAGACGCGCTCGGGTCCGCCATGGGATGTCGAGGCCCGTCTTCGGCGCCCACGTTGGGCCGGAGGCCACTTCCTTGAGCGTTCCCGACGGCTTCCTCGAGGGGCGCACCACGGCATACGAACTGGAGGTCCTGGCGCTCGAAGTGAGCCGCTACCAGACAATTTCCGCGGGGTTCATACGCCACCGAATGAAGGTCGGGCGGCAATTGCCTGAAGGCGTGCGGCACTATACAGACGCCGATTCTGCCGGTGAGCATGGGCGTGGTCCGCCCTTCGTTGCGCCCTGACGGGCCGCTGGCTACTTCTTGCGCTTGTGCCGGTTGGCCTTGAGGCGCTTCCGGTACTTGTGCTTGCTCATTTTCTTGCGCCGCTTCTTAACCAGCGAGCCCATGTAAACCTCGGATCGACGGATTCGGAGCCAATAGCTTGCCTGTTCGGCGGGTCAAGCGCAAACGCAGGGAGAGATCAGGACCCGCCAGAACCCGAGTGTTCGAGCGCAGAGAGGGATTGGTCGGCAACAGCCAACATGCCGTCGCGGACAATGAGGCGGCTCTCGTCGTGGGCTCGGCGAGCGGCCAGCAACGCACGCAGAGCACCGTAGAGCGGGATGGTCACCTCGAACGCTGCCGCCCGCTCCTTGCCGGCGTCGTACCCGGCCAGCAAGTAGGTCGTCTCGGCCAGGTTGCTCGCCAGAAAGCCTGCGAGATCCCAGGCCGGATCCCCGCTCCGCCGATCGCCGAAGTCAACAATCGCGGTGATATCGCCCTCGTCGACCAGCACATGAACCGGATCAAAACGCCCATGCAGCAGATGGCCGACCGGGCCCAGTTCGTAGTAATCGGCATGGCTTGCCATCACCCGATCGATGCGATCGACTTGGGCATCGTCCAGGGCGCCGCCGGTCTGCAGCACCGGAACGGTCGCCTCCAGACTGTGGCTCAGGAACTCGCTCCAGGAGTCGTACTCGCCCTGCACTTGAGCGTTGCGCAGATACGTCCCTTCCTCGAGCAGTCCGAAGCCAGGGACGCCGATTTCGTGCACGGTCCGGATGGCCCATCCGGCCTCGCGGATCAGTCGCTGGCGCTCGTCTGCCCGCACGTGGACATCGGCGAGGGGCACCCCGGCCACTTTCTCGATAATGATGAAGTTTCGGGGATAGGTTTCGCGCCCGAGATCGGTGGCCAAAACCCGCGGCGCCGGGGCCCCGAGTTCTCTGACACGCTGATACGCCCATGCCTCCAGGACGACCCGGCCCTGGCCGGCTTCCCGATCGGATTTGAACAGCACCGTCCGGTCACTGAGGGCGGCCTCAAACACTTCTTGTCCATACTCCGACGCGACTTGGATGACTTGGTCGGGCCGAGTACCAAAGTGGTTCTCGATTGATCTCGCAACGAAGGCCGCCCCGGCATCCATACGATCAAGCTACTCGCTACCCGAACACGTCGAACTCGGTTACTCCACCCCGCTGTGGGCCATTCCCGGGCTCAGTACCAACCCACCCCCGTCGAGTACCGAGGCCATGGCTCCCTCGATCTCAGGTCGCCGCGAGACGGGCGCCATGGCCAGCACCGAAGGGCCGGCTCCCGACCAGCAGGCGAACAGCGCTCCCGCAGCGCGGGCTGCTTCGATCAATTGGGCGGCGACGGGGTTGAGCTCGGTTCTGGGCTTCTCGTGGATCTCGTCCCCTGCGGCCGCGGCGAGCAGCCCCGGATCGGCAGTCCGGAGACCCTCGACCAGGGCAACCGTTCGCTGGAGTGATCTGACCAGCACCTGTCGCGCAAACGTTCCGGGCAGCGCGGCGCGCGCGTCTCGGGTCAACAACTCCGACTCGGGTACTGCCACCACGGGCAGCAATGCGGGATGCAACGCCAACCGATGAGCGCCGTCGCCGATGGTGACCGCCTGCAGGCCCCCGAACACGGCTGCGGCGGCATTGTCGGCGTGGCCCTCCAGACCTGCTACGAGTTCAAACACCCGCTGCAGGTCCGGCTCCACCCCGGTGGCCCGCCAGGCAGCGAGTGCCCCGGCCGCATTAGCGGCAGCTGATGAGCCCAGCCCGCGAGCAACCGGGATCTCACTGCTGACCGTCAACCGCAACGTGCGCTCCGTACCGACGGCAAGTTGAGCTGCAGCCAGCACGGCGTCCTGCGACGCAGGTCCCGGATGGTGTCGGCCCAAGTGGTCGACCTGCCAATGAGCCGAAGTTTCCGCCACCACCCGGCATCGCAACTCGAGAGCCAGCGCCAGGGTGTCGAACCCTGGGCCTAGGTTGGCCGCCGACGCCGGAGCCGACGCCTCAGCCATGGTCACGGGTCTGCAATTCAACGAAAATATTCTTCACCCCGGGCAGCACCTTTCGGATCTCGGCCTCGATGCGGTCGATGACCTGCTCCACTTCACGGCCGACCAGCCCGTCGGTGAGGTCGACCTCCAGGTTTACCAGAATCTCGTCCGGTCCCATGTGCATCGTCAGCAACCGACCGACACTCTCGACTTGCGGAAGCGAGAGTACCGACATCCGCAAAGCTGCCCGATCGCGACGACCGGCAGCCTCACCGACCAGCAACTGCTTGGTCTCGATGGCCAGCAGCACCGCGACCAGCCCCAGCAGTATCCCGATGGCGATTGAAGCCAACCCATCCCAGGAATCGTTGCCGGTGGATTGAGCGATCGCCAACCCGATTACGGCGAAGAAGAGCCCGAGCATGGCAGCACTGTCCTCGAGCAGAACAACCAGGAGGGCGCTGTCTTTGGTTTCGCGAATGCTGCGCCATATGCCTCGCGAGCCTCTGACGATATTGAACTGCTTGAACGCCACCCGAAACGTGAACGCCTCTATGACAATGGCAGCGCTCAGCACGATGTAATTGGGTGTGAAGTCCGTGACCTCGTGAGGATGTTGCAGCGCGTCGATGCCTCGCTGCACAGCCAGCACTCCCCCAGCCACGAATAACATCACCGCGACCATCAAGCTCCAGAAATAGACTTCCTTGCCACGCCCGAACGGGTGGCGCACGGTCGCGGCCCTCCGCGACACGCTGATGCCCCGCAGGAGCAGCACCTGGTTGCCCGAGTCAGCAACCGAATGGAATGCCTCGGCGAGCATTGCCGCGCTCGAGGTGAGGAGGCCCACCACGAACTTGGCAACGGCTATGAGTGAGTTGCCGATGAGTGCGGCGACTACCGCCGACTTGGATCCTTCTGCAGCCATGGCCGGCAGTCTACGAACTGACGTCCCTCCGACTCGAACTCTCCGCCAGGTGAGCAGAGGAGATGTCGTACATCGACCGCCAGCGGCGAGCCGGGTGCAGCCAATGACGGTGGGTCCCGGTGAACTGCAGCGGGCCCTACGGCTCGGGAAGCGGAAGGCGGACAGCCGTCACGACTTCAGATCTTCAACCAGCGCACCCCGTCCTTCCGAACGGCCCCTCCGATACTTGCACGCATACCATCCCACTCCAGGTTGATCGTGGATGGGTGGCCGATCTCGGAACCCTGGTCGACCTCCAAACGACCTGACGGCGCTCCCTCTGCCCGCAGCGCGGCGGCCAGGGCGACCGCCGCGCTCCCGGTCGCCGGATCTTCAAAGACGCCGTGACCGGGTGCGAAGAAGCGAGCCCGCACCACCGTTGGGGAGGCAAAGGCGTACAGGTACAGCATGTCCGCTTTTGCCTTCTCAAACATTGATTCGGGAGCCGGATTAGCCGACGATACGGCCTCGGCTGATTCAGCTTCGATGAGCAGGTAGGGAATAGGCATTTCCACCCATCGGGCCGACACCGGTGCGGGCAGATTCAGTGCGGCCGCCAGCCCGGGCGCTTGCGGAGCGGGACGCACTGTCTGGGGCAGAGGAACCTCAATCATGGCAGCTTCCCCATCGATCCGGATCGCCACATCGAAGGCTGCGCACCGCAGAGTGTCGGGACCGCCCGGGCCCAGTCGCTTCAGTGTCCAGGCCATTCCAACGAGCGGGTGGCCGGCGAAGGGAAGTTCGGCTCCGGGTGTGAAGATCCGCACTCGCGGGGTTTCTCCTTCTATCCACTCGAGAAATATGGTCTCCGAAAACCCCAGATCGACAGCGATGGCCTGCATCAAATCGACGGAAAGGCCGGTCGCATCGGTGACCACCCCCAAATGGTTGCCACCCTCATCGCCCCGAGTGAAGACCCGAAGGATGTAGCAACGCCTCGGCATGTGCCTCCTTTCGAGGCAGCAACCATACCCGCTACCGTGACGGCCGATGGACGACATCTTTGGGTTGGAGAGCCTGTTTCCTGAGGCCGTGCTGGCCATCGGACTGGCGATGGTCTTGGGAAACGGATTGGCGATCTTCAAGAATCGGCGGGGTGAACGCCCCGCAGGCGTGGAAGGGGAGTTCCGACCCGGCCGGGCCTGGTTCCTTGGAGCGGTAGGTATCCTCCTGGCCGTGTGGGGAGGGGTCAGCGTTTTCTCCTAGCATCCCGAGCCGAAACATCGCGCCCGGATCCCGCCAGTGAAATCAGCGCCGGCTCAACGGCCCGGGACCCAGCTTGTTATCATCGCCCTTCCTGCGGGTGTAGTTCAGTGGTAGAACACGAGCTTCCCAAGCTTGGAACGGGGGTTCGATTCCCCTCACCCGCTCCCTCACGCCGACCCGGGTGGTCGGGCGCTGTGCGCGGAGACCAACAGTGCGGCCATTTGCTGCGACCTACGATCTACGTGACGAACGGAGGCCATCATGATCCTGTCCGACCGGACCATCAAGGAGGCGATCACGGCGGGACGAATCCTCATCGAGTCGTACCACCAGTCCTTCGTCCAGCCGTCCAGCATCGACTAGCGCGTCGACCGATTCTTCGGCGTCTTTGAGAACCACCTTTATCCCTTCATCGACCCGAAAGAGCCGCAGGAGGACCTAACAACCCTGGTCGAGGTCGACAATGGAGATCCGTTCATCCTCCATCCCGGTGAGTTCGTTCTGGGATCGACGGTGGAACGCGTGCAACTCGGCCAGGACCTCGTCGCCCGGCTGGAAGGCAAGTCCAGCCTGGGCCGCATCGGTCCATTGATCCACTCGACCGCCGGGTTCGTCGACCCCGGTTTCGATGGACACCTGACCCTAGAACTATCGAACGTCGCCACTCTGCCGATCGCCATCTATCCCGGGATTGAAGATCGAACAGATCTCGTTCTATCAACTGTCAACGCCGGCCGAACACCCGGACGGAAGTGATGGCGCCGGGAGTAAGTACCAGGGCCAGCGGGGACCGACCCCGAGCCGAGTGCATCAGGACTCGAGTAGCACCCAAAGCTGCCGTTTTAGAGGTATCTGGCCGTTGGTTTCGCATCCGGCGGTCGGGAGGAGCGCAAGGAGAGGGTGGAGTTCTGCCTCGTTCGCCGTATCTCGTCCTTGACCTGCAGGGAGCAGACCCCGGCCACCCTCTCCGAACGGCCCGCGGCGTCGCCTCTCCCGGCAGGAGAGGTTCGGCCGCTACTCGCGTTCGAGTGCCACCCGGAAGGCTTCGGAAATAGTCCCGGTGTGGGCCAGCTGGATGGGGGTGATCGCCACGCCCCCCGACCGCAAGATCTCAATATCGGACCCCACCAGGTCGCCGGTCATCCGCACACCGGTATTGAAGTCGTGGATGAACCGACCGGGCTCGCGCTCGCGAAAGATGTTGTCGTATCCCACCTTGGCCAGACTGGTGATCCGCCGGGGGGAGTCGATGCCCGCGTCGTCGGGGAAGTTGACCGAGAGCAGATCAACACCCGCCGGGTAGCCGACCCGCAGGATGTCGGCCAACACGTCAACTGCCAGCGCCGCGGCGGCCTCCCAGAAGGCCTTCGCTGTACCCAACCAGGCGGCGGTGGCCCACGTCCGGTGGTCAAACGGTGACCCGGTTGAGAAGGCAATTGCCGGAAGACCGGCGATCCAGCCCTCGGCAGCACCTCCCACCGTGCCGCTCGAAAGCAGGAAACCAAGTCCCTGGTTCAGCCCAACGTTGATTCCCGAAAGGACCATGTCCGGTTTGGCGCCGAAAAGCGAATGAACCCCCAGCTGGGTGCAGTCGGCCGGGAATCCATCAGCAACGAAGAGCTCGATCCCTTCCCGAACGGTCCTCTCGACTCTGACCTCATCGAAACGGGTGATGGCTTTGCCGACCCAGCTGCGTTCCTCGGCCGGTATGACGACCTTCAGTGGAGCAATCTCGGCGAGCGCACGAGCAAAAGGAAGCAGGGCCGGCGAGTCCACCCCGTCGTCGTTGGTCAAGAGCAAATATCCCACAACCCCCGAGGCTACCGGTCGGGGTGCGCCCTGCTGACCAAAACAAGAGCTGCCGGGTCCGACCCGGCAGCTCCGCTGTCTTCGGCGTGTTCTACTCGATGGCGAACTGGACGGTAACCACCACCGACACAGAGGACTCACCCGGCTGGATGGGCGTCGCCGTGTCGAAAGCTTCCTCGGCCCTCGCACCCGCATAGAGAATCGGGGGCGGAATAGGGCTGGAGGTCTCGCTGATCGAAACAGCTTTCCCCAGGCGAACCTCAGCCAGGGCTGCCAATTGCTCGGCCTTCGCCTTGGCATCGTTCCAGGCTGCTTCGCGGGCAGCGGTGATCAGAGCGCCGTCGGCCTCGAGATCGAACCTGATGCCGTTGACGACGGCGTCGTTACCACCAGCCGCGGTGGCCGCATCGATAACTTCGCCGGCTTTGTCAAGTTCGCGGATCTTGGCGCTGACGGTGTTGCTGACCCGGTATCCGCGCAGGACCTGGCTGTCGTTGCGGTAGTCGTACTCGGGCCAAATCGAGTAGTTGGTGGTTTGAATGTCCTTCTCAGTGACGCCTTCCGCTTTGAGCGCGTCGATGACGGCCTGGGCAAGACGAGCTGCCTCACGGGTGGCCTCACTGACCGACGGTCGCAGGACCTGGACACCAAGATCGATGATCAGGGTATCGGGTGTTCCGGTCACCTGGCCGGTGCCGGAGACCGCGATCGTATTGTTCATTAGCGTTTCTCCCGTTGGTACAACCTGGGCGGCGGCGTTGGTCGAACCAGCACAACCGGCCAATAGCAAGCTGATCGCCGCCAGGGGTATCAGCAATCTTTGCATCGTTATCTCCTTGGTGAGCTCATTCGGCATCACTCAACCCTATGACGATCTGTCCTCCCGGAAAGGTTCCTCAACGCCGAATGCCTTCAGATCATCCGGACATATAGGTCGTGTGAGCGGTCGGAGGACGCAGTCCACACCCGGCCCGTTTGACCAGCTGAAATGAAAGGAAATTCAATGAAGGCCCCGATTCGTTCCGGTGCACTGCTGACAGTGCTGGCATTGGCTGTGCGGAGCGGTGGGAGCGTGGATCATGAGCAGCCGCCCGGAACTGGTCGAGTCCTAGAACTCAGGCGAAGCCGTGCTCCCATTCAGGGTTTCGCCTCCGAGGATGCTCGAAGCGTTGTCCAACTCCACGGCCGCCTACTGCCCTTCGTAGGCCTCAACGGCGTCCTCGACGACATCGAGGGTGACCCCTGCCTGGGAGAGGATGTGGCGAGTGTCCTGACCGGCGTGATAGCGCCTTCGGGCCACCACCCGAGAGATGCCACTGCTGGCAATCAGCATGGCGCACACCCTGCACGGCTCCATCGAGCAATACAAGGTGGTCCCTTCCAGCGACAGCCCGTAGCGGGCTGCCTGGCAGATGGCATTCTGCTCGGCATGCACAGTGCGAACGCAATGCCGGCGGGTGGTGCCGTCCTCGTCGATCATCTGCTTGAACTCGTGCCCGGACTCGTCACAATGAGGTAGTCCGGAAGGCGAGCCGACGTAACCGGTGCAAATGATTCGCTTCTCACGCACGACGACGCAGCCGCTCTTGCCGCGATCACAGGTGGCGCGTGCTCCCACCTGATCGACTAGTTCAAGGAAGTATTCGTCCCAGCTCGGTCTCATAACCGAACACGATAACCATAAGAGCCGTTCTCGCGCTCACAGTCCGCCCTCGCGACGAACAGCCAGCAACCGGACAAGTGGAGTGCACTTCGTAGAGTGGGGTCATGCGCGTGCGACCGCTCGGCGACACGGGACTCGAGGTGACCCCCCTGGGCCTCGGGTTGGCCGCACTGGGCCGGCCCGGGTACCTAAATTTCGGTCACGACGAAGACCTGGCCGGACGGCGCAGTATCGAAGCACTCGAACAACACACCCACCGAGTGCTGGACGAGGCCCGGCAGGCGGGCATCCGTTACATCGACGCCGCCCGCTCCTACGGCCGGGCCGAGGTTTTCCTGGCGAGTTGGCTTGCCTCACGCGACCTGAGGCCCGTCGACATCACCGTGGGGTCCAAATGGGGATATCGCTACACCGCCGGTTGGCGGGTCGATGCCGAAACCCACGAGGTCAAGGATCTCACCGTTGGCCACCTGGAATCGCAGTATCAGGAGACCACCGATCTCCTCGGCTCGTACCTCAGCCTCTATCAGATCCACTCCGCAACGTTGCAGGTTCTCGGTGACCGCGCCGTCCTGGCGCGGCTGGCGGCAATTCGCGCAGCGGATGTGGTCATCGGGTTGAGTGTCAGCGGACCCCAACAATCCGACTCGATCCGGCGTGCCATCGAGATCGAATTCGGCGGAGTCCGGCTCTTTGGGGCGGTCCAGGCGACATGGAACCTGCTCGAGCCATCGGCCGGACCGGCCCTTGCCGAAGCGAGCGACGCCGGTCTCGGCGTGATCGTCAAGGAAGCATTGGCCAACGGTCGCCTGACCGACCGCGACCAGTGGGCGGCTGCAGAGCTGCGGCAGTGGTTGCCCGGACTAGCGCCCGACGCCGCTGCGCTGGCGGCCGCGCTGGCACAACCCTGGGCTGATGTGGTGCTCAGCGGGGCGGCCACCGTCGCGCAGCTGTCGTCAAACCTGGAAGCCCTCACCGTGACCGATCCGGGCGCCCTCCCGGCCATGGCCGAGGATCCGGAGGCCTACTGGTCAAGGCGGAGCAGCCTCACCTGGACCTAGGAGCCAACCCAGCGCGAACCCGATGGGCATGCGGTCCGTATGTTCGAATGATCGGTATGTTGGCAGAACGATCACGTGAGGAGTGACTATGCAACCAGGCATCAGCCGACGAGGCTTCCTCTACGACCTCGGCAGGGGAACGCTCGCCCTGGCAGTGCTCGGGCTGGCCGCCTGCACCGACGCCGACGGATCCCCCGACGTGGTCTCGACTACTTCTCCCGACGTCGAACCCAACTCGACCACGACTGCTCCCGACGCGACCAGCACCACGCAACCACCAAGCGCCGGCGCCGTTGCCTGGCAGCGGGTGAACCTAGGTTTCGTGTCCGCCTACATCGTGGTCCGTGACGGTGAGGTGGCGATCGTCGACACCGGTGTGGAGAACAGCGAATCAGATATTGAGGCCGGACTGACTTCACTCGAGGTGGACTGGAGCGCGGTCGGCCACGTTATCCTCACCCACCGACACAGAGACCATCAAGGAAGCCTGCCTGCCGTCCTGGCGGCAGCCGCCGATGCCACCGGTTACGCGGGGGCTGGAGACCTGGCGGCTATCACTTCGCCTCGACCCCTGGTGGCAGTCGGAGACGGTGACAAGGTGTTCGACCTCGAGGTGATCGAGACCCCCGGTCACACGCCGGGCCACATCAGCGTGCTTTCGTCCGACGCCAGCCTGCTCATCGCCGGGGACGCGTTGAACGGTGACAATGGAGGCGTGATCGGAGCCAACCCTCAGTTCTCGCCCGACATGGCAGCCGCCAATCTCTCCGTCAAGAAGTTGGCGGGATACAGCTTCGACACGGTGGTATTTGGGCATGGTGAACCGGTCGATGGCAATGCAGCGGCCCGGGTGGCGGAACTCGCCGCATCTCTTTAGGGGACCAAAAGCACCCCACCGGTGTCCCGATCACACACTGAAGGCCGACAGCCAAACCCGAGCCGAGCGCATACGTGCCGACACCGGTTGGCGACGTGCTTGTCATCGCGCTCAGTGGGCGGGTTGGTGGTCGCCCAGGTCAGCGAGGCAACCACATAGAGGCGATGGTGCCGGCGGGTCCGCTGGCAGTGATTTCCAGATCGCCTCGGTGTGCTCTCACCAGGCCGCGGGCAATCGACAACCCCAGGCCGCTGCCCGGTGAGTCCCCGGATTTCACGAAGCGGCCGAATACTTCCTCAAGTTGGGTGGGGTCGATTCCCCGGCCGGTATCGATCACCTCGGTTGTAATCCGATTTTCCTCTACCTCTACCTTGATGGTCACGCGACCCCCGCCGGGCATGGCCCGGATTGAATTCACGACCAGGTTGGCTAGCGCCTGTCGGATCCGTACCGGGTCCATCTCCACGTTCGGAACCTCGGCATGCGCGTCCACCAAGACTTCGATCCCCGAGGCCAACGCGGTTGGCCGGTATGAAGCGGCCACCTCTTCGACCAGCTTCATCAGGTCGGCTTGCTCAGTCTGCAGCGGTAGCTTCCCTGCCTCCGACAGGGTCAAAACACGCAAGTCTTCGATCAACCGCTCCAGCACTTCGACCTCGTCGAGCAAAGATGCCATGTGCTCGGGTCCACCGTCGCGGACTCCATCGATGACCGCCTCGATTTCGCCCCGAATCACTGCCAGGGGGGTACGCAGCTCGTGACCGAGATCGGACATCAACCGTCGACGCTGATCGTCTGCTTCCTCCAGACGCTCGGCCATCGAATTGAACGAGGAGCCGACCGCCCGCATCCCCGCAGAAGAGCGCTCATCCACTCGAGCGGTGTAATCACCGTCGGCAAGCCGTCCGGCGGCCCCTATGAGGGCGCGTACCGGACCCCACGTGCGCCGAGCCACCATCCGCAGCAGCAAGCCGACCGCTACCAGCACAACCAGGGTGGCCAGCACAACGCCGAGGCGCCCCGCAGATGCGACGCCCGCGACCGCGGTGGCAATGACCGCCCCTACCAGCGCCGAGGCTACGACCAGGAACCCGATAAACACTAAGGCACCCATGAACACGCGGCGCCCAAAGCCTGCCCAGGCCTCGTAGCCGCGCCCGCCCCTCGGGGGCCAGTTCTCACCCTCGGGCCACCATTGCGGCCCGCCGTGGAACTTCCTACGCATCGGCATATTTGTACCCCACTCCATATACCGTCAGCAGATACTGCGGATGCGCAGGATCGGGTTCCAGTTTGCGGCGCAGGTTCTTAACGTGGGCGTCGATAGCCCGCTCGTACGACTCGAACGCCACGCCGTGCAGGGCATCGAGGAGCTGAGACCTCGTGTAGACCCGACCAGGCGACCGGGCGAAGTGCAGCAGCAGCTCGAATTCGGTCGGGGTTACGTCGACGGCTCGGCCGGCCACGATCACAGAACGCTTCGTCGTGTCGATCTCGAGGTCCCCGGCCCGCACCAGATCGGGTGCCCCCACAGAGGCGTCGACCCGGCGGAGCACCGCTCGGACCCGAGCCACGAGTTCTTTGGGGCTAAACGGTTTGACCAGGTAGTCATCGGCCCCCAACTCCAAGCCAACAATCCGATCGGACTCTTCGGCTCGAGCGGTCAAAATTATGATCGGCACGTCCGAGGACTTACGCAGTGTGCGGGTCACGTCGAGGCCGTCCAGGCCGGGCAGCCCCAGGTCAAGGACAATCATGTCCGGCCGCTCGGCGCGGGCCACGCTCAACGCCGCCTGCCCGTCGGCGGCGGTAACCACGCGGAAGCCCGCCTGCTGCAGATAATCGCGCAGCAGGCGGGTGATCTTCAGCTCATCGTCAACGACCAGGATCGTCTTCATGACTCATAGTGTGGTCGCTCACTCCTCAACAGGCGGGGTGTGATCGTCGACTTCCTGGCGGGCGTGGGCCATCCGGTGCCACTCCTCGAAGCGATCATCTTGTGCTTTGGCCCCGCCACTCTCTGACGAGTCGCTCCTGCCATGCCAGCGCGAGCGGGCCTCTTCAGACCACCACTCGTGCGATGGGCCGGACCAGCTCTTGCCTCGGGGGCCTTGATTACGGGCCCCGGCGAACAGTCTGGCCACCAAACCCAAGAATATGAAGAACAGAGCGATCTTGAAAACGAAACCCAGCGCCAGGAGGGGTGCGGCCACCAGGCCGCCGACCGCTTCCGAGCCGCCGAACAGGGCAGCCCCTAGCAAAACACCAACCCCTACCATCAGCAACACCCCAAACGGGCTTCGACGCCTCAACATCATCGATTCCTTTCTCGATTCGATGACTACAGGATCTCGCCCTGATGAGGAGAACTTGTGAACGCAGTGCGGAGACCCACGCGATACGCGGCGACTGACCTGCGCTCGGAGAAACGCTCCTCGAGTGGCCGGGTCGTCGAGACCCGGGCCGATGAGAGCTTGGGTCTCGTGGTGAGGTTGCTCGACACCGACGAGTGCGCATCTCGGCTTGGGGAGGCAGCCCTCGTCCCGATGACCTCTCCGCTGGCCGCCCTCAACATCGTCTTCCACAACACCCTGTTCGACGAGAACGACGGCTGCCACCTCGCCCTCTGCGAAGGACTCCGATCTGCGTCGAAGGCGTCCCTGACATGACAGAGGCCCAGTTCAGCGCCGCCGGGGGAAACCTCAGCCTCATTCACATCGACTTCACAGTCGGCTCTCGAAACGTGGACATCGACGGTGTAAGTGGTGGGAGGGTCGAAGCCGTGATACGTGACGGCGACTGGGCCTTCCCGCTCCGCTGAGCATCCCTTCGCCGCTCAGCCGGATCGGAGGACAAGTCGTTTCGGACAACCGGCGGTCAGTGATCCCCAGCGTCACTCCCTGCCCTGATAACTCCCAGAACTCCGCCGGAATTGCTCCGAGTTCGGAGGCATGACCGGGATCATCCGGCGACCGGGGTCATAGACGTGCCTCGTGGGTCCCATCCGGGAATCGCTTAACTTGCGGCGCCGGACAGATAGACGGGTTCGATGCGACCCGGAAACCAATCCCCCAGGAATGTCATTCCTGGGGTCTCAGTTTTTCGGAGGTCTTGGTAGATGCTTTCTTGTCGATCCTGTTGCTCTCAGGCCGTTGCCACGATCTGGAGAATCCGAACCTAAGTTACTTCGACTTCTTCGTACATCTCGATCCTCGGCGCAACGACTACACCGGCTTCGCCCATCTTCGCCTTGAGGATGGGGTCGTTGTTGAACGTGTTTGCCTCATCGAGCGTATCGAAACCGCAAACAACCATCACCATGTTCGGGTCATCAACGGACCGATTCACCCGTGCGAACTTCGCACCATGGGACGTAGGCGGATACGTGTCGTACACGGCCTTCCACTTGTCATAGTCGGAGACGGGGTGACGGACAGCAGCAAGAATCATGGGTACCTCCTCTGTTAACTGCCGAATTGCCAACATTATCCTTTGCCTCTGGCTATCGCCTCGAAGGATTTCGCGTTCTCCACCATCTGGCCACCAAGATTCCTTTTCGGGGTCCCCCGCTATCAGGTCACGACACGGCCACGGGCGGAGGAGACCAAGGGCACCACGACGATGCGATCAACACGTATCGTCGAGCGCGATCCCCACGAGGCGCTCTCTGGCACCGCAGTTGTTGGAACCTGGCTCAACCGAAGAGTCCACCGCCATGACCCTCACACATGACCTCACCGATCACCTCTGGGTCCTCGATGCCCACCCCGGGGCGATCGGCGATCATTAGCACCGTGCTGTCCATGCAAGCGCCGGCGCGGCACACAGCACATGCCCGGGTTGGGGAGATCGTCGAACCCTCCCACCTTGACGTCGATCCCGTGCTTCCGTAGACAGAGCATCATCACGGCGACCGAAACCTCACCGACCCACCGTGCGGCTCCCTGGAACACCAACAGAGAGCGCCCCGAAGGCCATGTTGAGTGGTAGGTCGGGGGTGCGACCGACCGACCGGTCGCCGGCGGAGAATGCCAACAGCCATCCGGGACGACGCAAATTAGGGGACCAATAGCACCTTGCCGGTGGTGGAGCGGGATTCGAGGGCGCGATGGGCCCCAGCCGCATCGGCCAGGGCAAACCGGGCACCGACCCGAACCGACAGCCGGCCCTCGTTGATCCATTCGAACAGATCGCTGACCCGGCTCTCCAATTCGACCCGGGTGGCGATGTGATCCTTCATAGTCGGGTGGGTGAGGAACAGGCTGCCCCCCTGGGCAAGCTGACGCGTGACAAGCGGCGGAACGGGCCCGCTGGCGAACCCGAACGCGACCATCAACCCGCGCCGGCGCAGCACCCGCAGACCATCATCAAACGTAGTGGCACCGACCCCGTCGTACACCACATCAATGCTGTGCCTCCCAAGCAGCGCCTCTACCGCTTCGACAAAGTCGACCTTGGTGTAGTCGACCACATGGTCTGCTCCGGCGTCGGCGGCCAGCGCGACCTTCGGGTCGCCTCCGGCGGTAGCTACCACCTCGGCGCCGAGCAGCTTGGCAATCTGAATGAGAAGTTGCCCGACCCCTCCGGCGCCGGCGTGTATCAGGCAGCGATGACCGGGAGCAAGGCTGAAGGTGTCGGTAGCCAAGTAGTGAGCGGTAATGCCCTGCAGAATCACCGCCGCAGCCGTATCGAGGCCTATATCGTCGGGTACCCGCACCGCTCGCTCGACCGGAACAGCCACTCGCTCGGCGTACGAAGCATGGACGTCGGTCCAGGCAACCCGATCGCCGACCCGCCAGCCTTTGACACCCGCTCCCAACAGTTCCACAGTGCCGGCACCTTCCCGACCTGGAACGAACGGGAGTTCGCGCAGGTTCAGGCCACGGCGCTCGTAGGTATCGACGAAGTTGAGTCCGGCGGCAGTGAGCCTCACCACGACTTCATCAAAGCCCGGTATCGGGCTGGGAACTTCGGTCCACTCCAGAACCTCCGGGCCTCCGACTTCACTGACCAGGACGGCATGCATCGGATTGCTCCTTTCCCCACCCGACACTAGGAGACCGGCCATCAGGAAGTCGGCACCTCCTCAAGTCGCCGGCCGTCATCTGAACGGCGTCTTGCCCCGTACAACCCCTAGAGGAGGAAGTCGCCCCGTCGGTTTCAACAGCGCGACCACAACGACATGCGTGTGCTGATCACCGGTGCAACCGGGTACATCGGAGGAAGGCTGGTCCCCCACCTTCTGGAGGCCGGGCATCAAGTTCTCTGTCTGGTCCGCGACCCCGGAAAACTGGACCAGGCTCCGTGGCGCGATCTCGTCGAGGTAGTCCAGGGTGATATCCTCGATTCGTCCAGCTTGGACCAGACACTCAAAGGCTGTGAAGTCGCCTATTACCTCGTCCACTCGATGGACGGTGTCGGCCAATTCGCCGAGCGTGACAGGACCGCTGCAGAGAACTTCCGCAACGCCGCCGAGCGGGCGGGCATCAAGCGCATCGTTTACCTCGGGGGCATGGGAAGCGGAGAGGGCCTCTCCGAGCATCTTACGAGTCGCCACGAGGTTGGTCGGATACTGGCGAGCGGTATCACCCCGGTTACCGAACTACGGGCGGCCGTCATTATCGGCTCCGGATCGGTCTCCTTTGAGATGCTCCGCTATCTCACAGAGGTCCTGCCGGTCATGGTCACTCCTCGCTGGGTTCGCACCCGTTGCCAACCGATAGCCATAAGTGACGTGCTCGGAATACTCGTCCATGTTCTCGGTGATGACAGCAAGAACGACCATGTCTACGAGATCGGCGGTCCGGATGTCCTCGAATACGAGGACATGATGAGAACCTATGCTGAGGAGGCAGGTTTGCCTCGCCGGTTGATCCTTCCGGTTCCGGTACTCAGCCCGAAACTATCCTCGCACTGGGTGGGGTTGGTGACACCTATTCCCAGCGGCATTGCCAAGCCGTTGGTCGACAGCCTCCGCAATGAAGTCGTGGTCAACGACCCGGCGTTCCTCGCGAAATACCCCCGGGAGTTACTCTCTTACCGTGAGGCGGTGCGCCGAGCACTGGAAGTCTCTAATGGTTTGAACGTTCCGACCAGATGGTCGGATGCTGACGCCTCACCGGCCCAGGCCACAACGTCGGATCCCGACTGGTCGGGCGGAACCCTCTATCGCGATCACCGGGAGGTAGCGACCGGGGCTACCTCGGATGACCTGTTCTGGGCCTTCTCGAGAATCGGCGGTTCCAACGGCTACTACGGTTTCGGATGGGCCTGGCAAATACGCGGCCTGGCCGACAGCCTGGTCGGCGGCGTCGGCCTCCGCCGGGGCCGGAGGCATCCCGAAGAACTCCGCCGCGGCGAAGCACTGGACTTCTGGCGAGTGGCCGACGTTCAGCCAGGGCGTCGCTTGCTCCTCCACGCGGAGATGCGATTGCCGGGAGAGGCGTGGCTGGAGTTCCGCGCCGACGGCGACGATGCCGACACGACCTTGCGCCAAACCGCCTACTTCCAGCCGCGCGGTCTGCTGGGCCGAATGTACTGGGCGCTGCTGATCCCTTTTCACGCGGTCATCTTCCGCCTCATGGCGCAGCGGATTGCCTCGGCCGCCGAGGCTCGTTCCCAGGTACTGCCTCCCGCCAAGAGAGGTGTGTGAACGCGGGTGTCTTTGCGTCAGCCCAGGGAAGCAGCAACTGCTTGACCGGTGCGGCGCCCTGAGAAGAGGGCCCCCTGAATCGACCCGGTATCCCGGTGATCGCCACACACCCAAAGGGATTCACTGATCCGCACTCTCTCCTTCGGACGAAACGGCGGCGACTGGTCGGGTTGGCCATGGGCAACGTGGTATGTGCGCAGGTGGGTCCAAGTGGCAACGGCCGACCCGAACCATCCAGTCAACTGAGCCCGCACGGCGGGTTCGAGATCGCCGGGTTGCGGTCCGGGGCATGCGGCGGCGATCAACACCCGGCCGGGTGGAGCATAGGAAGGCGCCACGTTGCTCATCACTGCCAGATTGGCGACCGGTCCGGTGTGGCCGCCGTCGAGGACCACCATAGGATCGCCGATGGGATCCGCCCCGGCCGCGAAGTAGACGCAGGACACGGAACGGGAACCAACATCTGCGCCTAGATTCAGGAGGCGGACTGCCGCCGGACCTTCGGTCGCGACGATGACTGCACCGGCTTCCACTCGCCCTCCTCCGGAAACCTGCACACTGCCGGTTTCGACGGCAACGACCTCGGAACTGAGATGAACGGCAGAGGCCGGTAGCCGGGCAGCCAGCTGAGCCGGAATCGCTCCCATCCCGTCCGCCGGTACGGCGGAATCCCCCATCGTCAACGACCGAAAGATCGTGTCGAACATCCTCCGCGATGTGTCGAGGTCCGGATCGAGTTGGATTCCGGTGAACAGAGGTCCGAGGAATCGTTCGACAAACCGGTCGCTGAACCCGAGACTCTGCAAATACTGTCCGGTCGGGATGTCGTTTCCGCGCAGCAGCTCTTTGGGGTCGGACCGCTTCAAGCGGGACCGCAGAGCAAGGAGCCGCACCTTGTCGGCGATCGAGCCCACCGGACTGAAAGCTGTATCCAGCAGCGTTGATGGCCGGCGAAACGGATCACCGACCCGGTACCCGCGCTTCCCGAGCCATACGACCGCCCCCGGAGCAAAACGCCGCAGGTCGAGCGCCTCCAGATCCAACTGGCGGCGCACTTCAGGGTACCCGGTCAGCATCACCTGAAATCCCCGATCCAATAGGAATCCGTCGACCCGATCGGTCCGGACCCGTCCACCAACACCATCGGAAGCTTCGAGGACCAGCACTTCCCGGCCCGCCTGCCGGAGGGTGGTGGCGGCCGCCAGACCGGCCAGACCGGCTCCAATCACGACGACCTCGGCTCGTTCTGGAAGCGGAGTAGCGTTCACGGGTTCATGCTCGCACAAGACAAATCGTTCGGAACCACGGGCGCTCCACGCCCGGGTGCGAGAATGGCAACCGGATCGGCCCTCCGCCGGAGATGAGATATGACGGTCGCCATCAGAACCGAGGCGCTGACCAAGTACTACGGGAAACAGCGCGGCCTGGACGGGCTCGACCTGGAGGTTCAGCCGGGTGAGATCTACGGCTTTCTCGGACCAAATGGAGCGGGCAAGACCACCACCATCCGGCTCCTCCTCGACGTGCTCCGGCCCAACCGCGGACGGGCAGAAGTGCTGGGGCTCGACCCCCGAGCCGAGGGAGTTGAGCTCCGCAAGCGGGTCGGGTACCTTCCCGGCGACTTCGTCGTCAACGGCCGGCAGACCTCCCGCCAGCTGTTCAAACACCTCGGAGCGCTGCGGGGCGGTGTCGACGGCCGCTACCTCGACCGGCTGACCGAACGGCTCGGACTCGACCCGACCATCATTATTCGAAGCCTGTCGAAAGGCAACCGGCAGAAGGTGGGGTTGGTCCAGGCGTTCATGCACCGGCCCGAGCTGCTCATCCTCGACGAGCCGACCAGCGGCCTCGATCCGATACTCCAACGAGAGTTCCAGGCAATGGCCAAAGAGGCAACGGCGGAAGGCCGAACCGTTTTCATGTCTTCGCATGTGCTGAGCGAGGTGCAGGAGGTCGCCGATCGGGCCTGCATCATCCGGGACGGCCGGTTGGTAGCGGTGGACCGGGTGGAGACGCTGCGGGAGCGGTCGATCCGTCGTGTCGAAATCGTCTTCGATGAACCGGTCCCCGCCCAGACATTTGCTCACATCGAAGGTGTCGAGAATGTGACCGTGGAAGGATCCACCCTCACGTGTCAGCTGCGCGGGAGGGCGGACGAATTCGTGAAGGCCGTCGCCCGGTTCAGCGTGGCGTCGCTGCTGGCCGAGGAACAGGATCTCGAAGAGATGTTCTTCGCCTACTACTCCGATGGGGCCGACCGTGCTTGAGATCACGCGCAAGGCGCTCTGGGATCAGCGCAAGAACCTCCTCGGCTGGACGATCGGACTGGCCGGCGCCACCTTCATCTACACGGGTGTGTACGGGATCTTCGACCCCACCGAATTCGACACCATCATGGATTCACTACCGGAATCCATGATCCAGGCTTTCGGTTGGGAGAACATGGCCAGTCCCTCGGGTTATCTGGGCAGCACCGTCTACGGTCTTGTGGTTCCGGTGCTGGCGATGGTGTTTGCCATCGCCTTCGGGACTCGCCTGCTCGCCGCCGACGAGGAAGCGGGCACGCTCGAGTTGATCGTCACCTACCCGGTGTCGAGGATCTCCTTGGTGTTGCAGCGGGCACTGACCGTTGCCGTTGCAAGTCTCGGTGTGGCGAGCGCGGTCTTTGCGGTCGCCGCGCTCCTGGCCGGGCCGGTCGACCTGGAAGTCCCGCTGGACAACCTTTTGGCCGCCAGCTTCCAACTGGGACTGCTGGCATTGGTGTTTGGAACCCTGGTCATGGCTATCGGCGGTTTCGTGGGCCGGCGGGGGGTAGTAATGGGAGCTGCCGCGGCGCTGGCGGTTGTGAGCTACTTCGGGGCGACCGTCGTGCCTCAGATTTCCGGGCTGGAGTGGTTCCAGAATCTCTCGGTGTTCCATTTCTACGGCGGGGCGACCGTACTCGAGGAGGGTTTCGTGGTGGCCGATGCTCTCATCCTGATCGGGCTGAGTGTGCTCCTCGTAGCGCTCGCCGCCTTCGGGTTCAACAGGCGTGACATTGGCACGGGCTGACTAGTCAGAGGTCCACCACCAGGTCGTGGATAGCGGTGAGCACCGGGGTGCCGTTTTCTTCTCCGGCCTTTGTCGCGGCGATCAAAGCTTCGTCTATCGACTCACCGGCCAGTCGCTCGTCCCCCTCGAAGTAAATCTGGGTGGTCAAGGCCTCTTTCCCATCGACGCGCACCTTGACGTGAATATGGCGGGGACGGGGCTCGTAGTAGCCGGGGTCGATGGTTCGGAATGACCAAGCGCCGTTCGCGTCGGTAACGGACTCACCGTAGAACTGGAAGTTGGGATCACGATCGTTCGTCTTGGGGTCCCCGGGATGCTGATAGATGCCGTTGGCGTCCGTTTGCCAGATCTCAATCGTTGCCCCACTGATCGGCTGCCCCTCTGCGGTGAGGAGCTTCCCGTCGATCAGCAGCACCGTACCTTGCGGGGTACCGGGTGCCCCGGCAACCTCGGTGAGATCGCCGTCCTGATCGTCGAGCTTCTCGATCGGGTAGTAGGGCCCTTCGGTCTGAGCAGGGGTCGGTTCGAGATCGACCGGCACGGTCGCAATGCCCCCTTCTGTCTGGCTGGTGGTGGTTGTTCCGGCGCCGATGTCCGTGTTGTCTTGCTCGCCCGGGGCCGTTCCACCGGTTGCCGAGCTGCTGCTCGTAACATCGCTCGAGCAGGCAGCCATCATCAAGGCGGCTGCCGCAACGAGCAGTGGGAATCTCTTCATCTCCTGCTACCTCTGGTCGAGCAACGCAGAAGTGTGCCAGCTCATCCTGAGAAACACATGAGAAATTTGAGTCGGGTGAAGCCTGCTCCCGTCAGGCCTTGGAGATGGCCCGCCAGCAAGCCCCCGCCACCTGATCGAGGGTACGGGGATCCATGTCGTGGTTCGGTGCTGCAGCTAGTCGCACGGCAAGCCCAATTCCCAGGTCGTAGAGGACCAGCGGCGGGACATCGACGAGCAAGGGTGCCATGTCGCCGGCAGCCGCGACCCGCAGAAGGTCATCGTCGGGAATCCTCAGGGAATGCTCATGGCCGAGAGGGGCGTGCGGCGAGGCGGCGAACTGGATCAGGAACCGCGCCCTGTCCGGGTCGGCAGCCAGGTGCCGATAGACCCCGTGCCAGAGCTGGCGAAACCGCTCAGGTGGTGCTTGCGTTGGGTCAACACCAATTGCTCCGGCCGTGCCCAATTCCCGCTTTTGCTCCAGATAGGTCGCAAGCACCAGCTCGTCTTTGGACTGGTAATGGACATAAGCCGTGCCCGTGCCAACCCCGGCCCGCTCTGCCACCGCGGCCATAGACGTTCCCCCGAAACCCTCGCTCGGCCAACGAGCAGGGCCCGACGGACCAGAGCCGCCCGGTCAACCTGAATGGTGGCCGGGCTCACCTGCTTCCCTTCGCGAGCCCTTCAACATCAAACGCGATCCCGGTCTCTCGCTCGGAAAGCTCCCAGAGGGCTTGCATGTCCTCGGGTTTGCGGGAACGCGCCAGGATCGGGCGACGCACCGGGGGACCCCAATTCACCCAACGCGGGGTGTACAGCTCCCCACCCTGGGCGCCCAGGTCGCTGGCGGCCCGCAGCTGCGGCAGAGCTCCCCGAGCCGGCGTCATACCGACCCGGCGGACCGCAGCATGGAAGAACCTTTGGCTCCAACCCCCACCGGTGGCCTCCACGCTCTGCGCCTGCAGATCGGTGTTCGAGAAACCGGGATGCGCAACCAGGCTCGCAACGGCCACACCCGCATCCTGCAAACGGCGATTCAACTCCACCGCGAAGTGAAGATTGGCCATCTTCGATTGACCGTAGGAGGTCCACGGCTGATAGTCCTTGGTGTAGTGAGGATCCTCGACATTCAGACGCCCTCCCGTGTGCCGCCCGGTACTGGTGACCGTGACGACTCGCCCCGAGTTCGAACGGAGCAAGGCCGGCATGAGGAGAGCGGTCAGGACGAAGTGGCCGAGATGATTGGTGCCGAACTGCAGTTCGAAACCGTCGGCGGTCTCCCGCCGGGGAGGTGCCATCACACCGGCATTGTTGACCAGGATGTCGATGACGGGATGACTCGCGGTGACGGTTCCGGCGAATTGCCCGACCGAGTCAAGGGAGGCGAGATCGAGCGATTGCATCTCGAGGGAGGCTGCGGGGTTTTCCCGGAGGATGGCTTGCTCGGCAGATCTTGCCTTATCCAAATTGCGGGCGGCCATGATGACGTGGGCACCCCGGCCCGCCAACGCCCGGGCCGTCTCGAGCCCCAATCCTCCGTTGGCCCCGGTCACGACCGCCACCCGCCCTGTCTGATCTGGAATATCGTCTGCGGTCCACGCCATGATGGAACTCCTTCGTTGAATAGATACTCACTCATTGTGACGTTCAAGCCGTGGTCAATGAGTAGCCCGCGTTACCTCGAATTCAACACGCTCCAGGACCCGGCCGTTCACCTGCACTTCGACATAATGCGCTCCGGGGAGAATCGACCGGGTGGAGAGCGGCTGGAGGCTGATCTTCCTCCGCATTTCCAGGTGTTCTCCGGGAGCCAGCTCAACCACCTTTCCCTTGAACACCTTGCGGGATCCGGTCCCGGAGACATTCTGAAACTCGACGGCGTAGTCGACCATGAGACGCTGGGCTTCCGGGCCGGTCGCCACCACCTCGAAGCGGAACTGCACCGATCCCCCCATCGGGATGGAGGCGGGCTCAACCCTTGCCGAACGGATCGCTACATGCGGCTCGGGCGAGAATCCGAGCAGAGCCAGAGCGCCCGGGTGGCCTTGTTTGAGGAGCGTGCGCAGCGCATGTCGGGTCAGCGACTCGAAGCCAGCCGTTTCGTCCTGCCATGACATGAGCACCTCGACCACCAGGTCGGGATGGTCTTTGGAGATGTCGTTCAAGCTATTAGCAACGCTGCGCCGTACTTCTTCGGACGGGTCGTGGCGCAGCGCGGCGAGGACCGGCAGGATCGGCGAAGGGTCGAGCTTCAACGAGGGCAGTCCTCTGCCCCACGGCAGCCGTGGCCGCGATCCCTCACTGGCGAGACGCCGGACTCGCCAATCATCGTCCGACGCCCAGTTGAGAAGTTGGTGGAACATCCGGTCGGGATAACGCTCGATGAACTGCCGGACGGCGAACTCCGCCGAGACCAGCGTGGTGAACTGCTCCAAGGCGGGCAGGGAGACATCCGGCTCTTCAACGCCGTACTCCTCGACGAAATCGTTGAAGACCATGCCGGTGAAACCGAGCCCTTCGACCCGCGCAGCGGCGCGTCGAATGATCGCGAGGGCGACCGGATAATCAGGCGGAAGATACCGACGAAGCACCGTGGCCACGTGCCGAATGCGCTGTTTCAGCTCACGGCCCGGCCAGTCGGCGTCGAACACGTGCTCGAGAACCGAATCTTCGTCGATCCCCGGCTGCACTGCGGCCACGGCTCGCACCAGCGAAGTCACCGACGGGCCATCTATGAGGTCCTTCAGAAGAGGCCGATCGGTTGTCATGTTTGGGGAGGCTAACGGGCGGGTCAGACCGGTAGCGCCGCCACACGCCGGCCGGCCCGTCGCGGAGTGGCACAAGGTTCTTCGTGAAGTCGACCAACCTCGCTCTGCGCCTACTCCTCGAACTCGGCGCTCTGACCGCCTTGGCCTACTGGGGGTGGCAGACCGGGTCAACCACCGCCACTCGCCTTCTGTTGGCTGTGGCATCCCCCCTCTGGCTGCCGGCGTGGTCGGTTCATCGCCCCGCAGGCATCCCACCCACTCCAGAATCCCGGTAGAGCCGGAGCGGAGATCGTCGTCTTTGGAGCTGCCACGGCCGGACTGGTGATGGGCGGGGCCCCCACAACGGGTGTCATCTTCGGGATCGCGGCTGCCACCAGCCTGGCCCTCATGTTCGCATTCGGACAGCGCGGCATGTGATCCTGCCTCGCGAGACACTGCCTTTGACCTTATCCAACTATGCGTGATCCACGTTTCGCCGGCCATACAGAAGCCCCGCGGAGGGAGCGATTGTCCGTGCGGATCTCCTCGGGCACAATGTGATATTGATCGAACATATGTTCGACTATGATGATCTTCATGGCCGCCGGAGCCACCATCCTCCATGCCGATCTGGATGCCTTCTACGCGTCGGTAGAACAGTTGCTCGACCCGTCGCTGCGCGGTAAACCGATTGCCGTCGGCGGCGGGGTGGTGCTGGCCGCTTCCTATGAGGCTAAGGCCTACGGCGTCCGCGGAGGAATGGGGGGACGCCGGGCACGGGAATTGTGCCCTGACCTACGGTTCGTGGGTGGCCACTACTCCGAATACCAACGCCTGGGCGACCAGGTGATCGACATCATGCGCGATTTCACACCTTTGGTGGAGAGGATCTCCATCGACGAGGCCTTCCTGGAGGTTGCCGGCTCTGTCCATCTCTTTGGCTCTCCGCAGTCGATGGCATCCGAGATACGGCGGCGGGTGCGTGAGGAAGCCGGATTGCCGGTGTCGGTGGGAGTGGCCCGCACCAAACATCTAGCCAAAATCGCCTCGCAGGTCGCCAAGCCGAACGGCCTGATCGTGGTCGAACCCGCGTATGAGCTGGAATTCCTTCACCCGCTGCCGGTTGCGCTCATGTGGGGAGTCGGACCGGTCACCCAGGCTCGCCTGGCCGCACAAGGCATCACCACGATCGGAGAGCTGGCCGCCACTCCGGGCCGATCGCTCGAGCGACTGTTGGGACGGGCCGTAGGGGCCAAACTTGGCTCGCTGGCCTGGAATCGGGATCCTCGGGCCATCGAAACGGCCCACCGCGCCCGTTCGGTTGGGGCGCAGTCGGCCCTCGGCCGCAAGGAAATATCCACCGAGCTGCTCCGCATGACGCTGCGCCACCTGGCCGATCGGGTGGCCACCCGGCTGCGCGCCAAGGAGAGAGCTGGTAGGTCCGTGACGGTCCGGGTGCGATTCGCCGAGATGCAGTCAGTGACCAGGTCGATCACGCTTCCCAGCGCTATCTCGGCAACACCAATCTTGGCCGAGGTGGCCTACTCGCTCGCCATAACGGCCCTTGACGACTATCCGGACGAGAAGTTCATCACCCTGCTGGCGATCTCGGTTTCACATCTGGTCTACGAATCGGCACTTCAGCTCGAATTGCCGATCGAGCTCGGTGAGGAACAACTGCGACCAGGCACCGCGGCGGGAGCGGCTCGCTGGACTCTCGACCGTTCGGTCGATGCGGTGCGCGAGCGATTCGGTCGCCAAGCCGTGGGGTATGCCTCCGTTTCCCTGTCCACGGGCGGCGCCGTTCCCGACGAGTTCCGGGAACTGGCAGAGAAGGACGGCTGAGCTTCGCGTCAGATCTGTTTACGGAGCTGGGCGTAGGTTCGTTCCACCACGAAGCGGCTCACCTCGGCGGGAAAGGGGGAACCCGCGACGTCGACTTCGACGGCGGGTAGATCACCCTCGAACCCCGCTCGAGCCAAATCGACCGCAGCCGCGATGTCGGCCCGCTGCCTATGGCCGAGTCCGTGGTATGTGAGTTCAACGGCGCGACCGATGTCGAGCGAAACTCGACCTGCGAAGGTACGCTCCGGAGCGACGATCTCAACCTCGCGGACGGACTCGTGGTGCTCAACCGGCAGATGATCAATGACCAAGCGGCGAGCGTCTTCCCCACGCTCGAGCAGAGCCAACCGCGTGTTCTGATGACCCCACAGCTCGGCGGTGCGAAATAGGGCGTTGCCCCAGCAATGGTCCCAGTGATAGTGAGTGTTGACGACCCAGCGAACGGGCAGATCGGTCAGAGTTGTGAGATCGCCGATCAGATCGCGAGCCTGGCGATGCGAAGGGCTTGTGTCGACGAGCAAGACACCGTCATCGCCAAGAACGGCACCAATGGTCAGGTCCAGGCAGGTATATCGGCGAATGAGTATGCCATCGCCGACCTCTTGCCATACGCTCATCTGACCACTTCTAGCGCGTCATAGCCTCGAGGGTGACGAATACGCGTTTCGCTTCTTCCCAACTGAGACGCCGCCCGTCATCAGAGAGAAGGAATTTGGTCAACTGATCCAGCATCATCACAGGAAGCCCGTCGACGTCGTCGCCCGTTAAGTCGGCCCCGACGATGGCCAGCACGGGCCGTACCTCGAGACCGAGGCGCTTCTCGAGTTTGCCGGCATGGCGCATCGCTTGCTCGACCGGCCGGTTGCTGCGATGCCCATCGATCTGCAAGCCGCGGGAATTGGCAACGACGGGTCCCGCGTACTTCTTCGCGTCGACGTTGAAGACCCCCCGCGGTCCGGCCACCACGTGGTCGGCTCTCTCGCCCCCCAAGTCGACACCATGGAACACCCGCCACCCCTCGGGCAGTCCGCGCAGGGCTCTACCAACCGAAGATTCCCCCCGGTAGACTTTCAACTTGGCTCTCACATCCGCGGTTGTTGCTTCCCCGGTGACAACTCCCAATACCGAACCGAGTGCGCTTTTGATGAAGGACTTCGCTGGCGTCCCGCGCTTAACGGCCATGTTGTATTCATCGGCATCGACACGATGAGCATTAGTTCCGGGATCCACAAATACGATCAGATTCCTGTCTAGCCACGGCACAGACAGCAGTGGAGGTGCGCAACATCTAGCGAGCAACCGGTTGCTCCGCCGACAAGGCCTCACGTCCCTGCCGGCCGGCCGCGGCGCCGGCAACGAGGACCAAAACGACTCCCAACCAGGTGACGGCGTCACCCGTTTCTCCAAGAAACAGCGCGGCCCACACCACGGCCGAGGCAGGCTCCATGTAACCGAGCACCGCCACCGTGGCCACGGGCAGAGTTGCGACACTTCTCCAGTACAAGAACCCCGCCAGACCGGTGAGAACGACGCCGAGGATGGACAGCTGCCACCAGGACCGGGTCGCCCCCGGCAGTGCCGTGACAGCCCACGGAGTCATGAGCGCAGCCGCTACCGAGGTCTCCAGGGCCGCAAGCCGGAGAGGGCCGATCTGCTGGGCAATAGGCTTGCCGGCCAGCACCAGGACGGCGAAGGTTGCCGCCGCCAGAAGGCCCGAGATTACTCCCTCCGCCGTGGCGCCCTCCCCAGGTCTGGCCACCAGGATCACCCCGGTGAGAGCAACCGCCAATGCCACCGCGGCGCGGGCCCGAAGGGCCTCTCCCAGGACCAGCGGCGCCAGGGTGGCCATGGCCACCGGCGCCAGGTACACCAGCACCAGGGCTATCGCCACGGTCGTCGTATTCAGCGACCAGAAGAACGCCACCCAGTGGAAAGCCAGCAAGGCACCCAAACCGATGACCCTCCACCAGTGCGAAGCGCTGAGACGGGGTATTCCACGGCTCAGCAACACGACCAGCAAGGGCAGTGCTCCCAGCCACAAACGCATGGCGACCAGTTGCTGCGAGGAGAGATCCACCGACCGCACGATCAGAGGGATCGTCCCCCAGGCGGCGGTGAGGATGACCAGCGATACCACGGCGTTCGAGCGGGTTGGCACCTGGAGAGGATATCGGGTCCCGCGAAAGGGACTATCTGCTTGTAGGACGTTCTCGAGAAGTTGGAGAGTTCCTACAGATTCGTGCTCAAGAAAGGGCTCGCAGATCCCGATGACTGACATACAAGTTCTCGCCCGGTCTCATGCACGCCGAGCAATACGGAGTTCCCCCTTCCTCCGACTCTTCCCGAGAGGACCGGACGAGAACGAGAGACCCCCTCGTCGGCGGAGGGGGTCTCGCCTTTCTGTGGTTTTGGCGCCTAACTTGCCGGAATAGCGAGCAACATCGGCGCCAAAGCCGTTCTTACGCGAGGTCGTGTCGCGCGACGAACTCTCCCAGCAAGTCGCTGAGGTCGGGCCTGCTCATCTCCGCCAGGTCGTAGAAGACGCGGGTGTTTGGCTTGTCGATATGGACGATCCGGTTGAGATCGATGGGAGTTCCAATCACCACCGCGTCGCAATCCGTCGCGTTGATGGTGGCTTCGAGATCACGCAGTTGCTCCTCGCCGTATCCCATAGCCGGAAGAATCGTGCCGATCTCGGGGTACGCCTCGAACGTTTCTTGAAGGCGCCCAACCAGGAAGGGGCGCGGGTCAACCAGTTCGGTGGCTCCGTTCTGGTGGGCGGCCACGACCCCGGCGCCCATCTTCATACCACCGTGCGTCAGCGTCGGGCCGTCCTCGATGACCAGCACCCGCTTGCCGCCCACCACGTCGGGATCGTCGATGCGCACGGCTGACGCCGCCTCCACGATTATTGCAGCGGGGTTGATGGCTTCGACATTGTGCCGCACCGTCTTGACCCCTTCAGGGTCGGCGCTATCGACCTTGTTGATCACTACAACATCGGCCACCCGAACGTTGACCTCGCCGGGATAATACCGGAGTTCATGACCGGCTCGATGGGGGTCCGTCACGGTGATCTGCAGGTCTGGTTTGAAGAAGGAGAAGTCGTTGTTGCCACCGTCCCAGACGATGACATCGCATCCAGCCGGATCTTTCTCGGCGGCCCGCAAGATGGCCTCATAGTCGACGCCGGCGTAGATCACATTGCCACGCACGATGTGCGGCTCGTACTCTTCCATCTCCTCGATGGTGCAGTTGTGCTTTTCGAGGTCGGCCAATTCGGCAAACCGTTGTACCTTTTGGGCGTTGAGGTCGCCGTACGGCATCGGGTGGCGCACGGCCACAACCTTGAGACCTCGAGCCATCAGGATCTCAATCACCCGTCGGGAAGTCTGGCTCTTCCCCGATCCGGTGCGGACCGCACACACCGAGACGACCGGCTTGGTACTAGACAGTTGGGTGTCGGCCGGACCCAGCATGGTGAAGGATGCTCCAGCCGCCTGGACGATGGCGCCGACGCCCATTACATGCTGGTAGGAAACGTCGCTGTAGGAGAACACACACTCATCGGCCCGAAGTTCTCGAATAAGGAGCGGGAGGTATTCCTGGGCGTAGATCGGTATGCCATCGGGATAGCGGAGACCGGCCAATTCGGGCGGGTACCGGCGACCTTCGATGTCGGGGATCTGGGTGGCGGTGAAGGCAACGACCTTCGACGATTCGTCATCCCGGTAACGGGTATTGAAGTTATGGAAGTCTCGCCCCGCCGCTCCGATGATGATCAAGTTGCGCTGCGCCACCGGATCCTCCAATCGGAAACGAACCCCTTGCGAGCCCATCCTACGGTGTATACAAGCTGCGCATATCGATGCGCGCCATAACCGATATCGTTCTGGGTTGGTGGCGAGGCGTAGGTTCAGGGTGTCGACCCTAGGGGTACAGCATGGCCAGGTTCCGCATACTCTCGATTGACGGCGGCGGGGTACGAGGGTTGCTTGTTGCGGTGCTCCTCCAGCAGCTCGATGAGCTGGTGCCGGGATGGCGCAGGGGAATCGACCTCATCGCCGGCACCTCTACCGGTGGGATTATTGCGTTAGGCCTCGCACATGGTCTTGAACCGAGCCAGCTGCGGGAGCTCTACCTCAACAAGACTCCTCTCATCTTCCACGACACCTTCTGGGACGACGTCCGCGACTTCGGCCGGGTGATCGGCGCAGAATACGGTATCGAGAACCTCCGCCGGACGCTCGATGAAGTGTTCGAGGACACCCTTCTCGAGGACTTGGACAATCGGGTTTTGATCCCAGTCTTCGACCTCGACAACGAAGATTCCGATCCGATGCTCCGATCCTGGAAACCGAAGTTGTTTCATAATCTCCCCGGACCAGACTGCGATGGTCATCGCCGGGTTGCCGACGTTGCCCTCTACACGAGCGCCGCGCCGACGTTCTTTCCCTCGGTCGACGGATATGTTGACGGCGGCGTTGCCATCATCAACCCGAGCATGGCCGCCCTCGCCCAGACCCAGGATGCCCGGTGTGACATTGATGGGCGACCGGAGATTGACGAGGTTTCCTTACTGTCGATCGGCACGGGGAAGGTGCTTTCCCGGATTGAAGGAGACCGGCACAACTGGGGCTACCTGCAATGGGTACGCCCACTTATCCGGCTGATGAGCGACGCCGTCTCGGGTATCCCGCATTACCAGACCAGCCAGATCCTGGGCGAGAGGTACCACCGGATGGACTACGCCTTTCCGCCCGACCAGGGAGTTGCCATGGACGAGTGGCAAGCCAACGATCGGCTGGTTCGTATCGGGGAGCAGGAGATGAGGCAGGTGCTGGACGAGACGGCAGCCTGGTTGGCCACGCAGTGGACCTGACAGAACTCTGACCCGGCGTTTCGCATGATCTTCCTCCGGGCCCGACAATCGTCGGGTGATGGTGACCCGCGGGGAGGGACGCTCTTAGTCGGAGCCACTTCCCAGCGCTCGGACGATAAAGCCGATCACGGCCACCAGCACCACGAACCCGATCACCCATCTGAGGATGGCGAGCAGCTGCCCGAGCACAATGAGAGCCACAACGATGCCCACTATCCACAGGATCCGGGATTGGTTGGTCATAAAGAAGAACCTAGCCAACCCCAGGCCCTGCGATGACCCGAATCAGAGATCCGGAGATGGACGGCGGTGTCGACGAAATCGACTATCCGAGCGGCGAGGGTGGGAGTCAGGTCGTCCAAGGTGACGTAGCGCACCTGCTTCCCTCCGCTCTCGATGAGGCCGTCGGGATCGGGCAGCTGGTGGCCGTGCTCGAGGCCGACTCTCACCTGTTCGGCGTCGGGAAGGATGGCGCACCGGTAGCCGAAACGGACGGGTCATGGAACCCGATTCCGTACCAGCCGGAGTAGACCGCTCCGTGGCGTCGGGCATTGCCGATCGGATCAGGTCTCGCAACCTCAGCGTAAGTTGAAAGTGCGGGGTGTGGCCGTCGAGAATGTCCTCCAGAGAGGGTTCGACGATCACGGTTACACCGAGACGTCGCGCCCCAGATCGGCAAACAGTGTGAACTCAGGCAGAAACGTCATATCCACCCTGCCGGTTGATCCCGCCCGGTGTTTGGCAATGATGACCTCGGCGAGGCCCTTCGTGTCCTGGGCTTCGGGGTGGTAGTACTCGTGGCGGTAGATGAACATGACCACATCCGAGTCCTGTTCGATCGCACCGCTTTCGCGAAGGTCGCCCAACCGGGGCCGCTTATCCTCCCGGGCTTCCAGGCTGCGGTTCAGCTGCGACACCGCCACGATGGGCAAATCGAGTTCGCGGGCCAGGTTCTTGAGCGACCGGCTGATTTCCGCGATCTCTTGTTGCCGATTCTCCCTGGCCGACCCGGTCATGAGCTGGAGATAATCGATGATCACGAGGTCCAGACCGTGTTGCCGCTTGAGCCGGCGACACTTAGCTCGGATATCGGTAACTGAAAGCTGCCCGGAGTCGTCGATGAAGATCGGCGCCTTGTACATGCGTGAAGCGGCATGGACCACCTTCTGCCACAGCTGCGGGCCCAGCTGACCGGTGCGGAGTTTCATCGAATCGACCCGACCGACCGAACACAGCAGCCGCTGGACGATCTCCTCTCGACTCATCTCGAGGCTGAACATCGCCACTGTCCCGCCCGTCATCGCCACGTTGGTGGCTATGTTCGAAGCAAGGGCCGACTTTCCCATGCTTGGCCTGGCCGCCACGATCACCAGGTTGGCAGGCTGCAATCCGGCCAACTTGCGATCCAGGTCCCGGAATCCGGTGGCCAATCCGGTCAGCTCGGAGCCGCGGGCTTCCATCTCCTCGATCACCTCGAGAGTGCTGTGCAGCAGCGGGCTCATTGGGATGAGACCTTCGCCGATTCGTCGCTCACCGACGCCGAACACCGCCTGCTCAGACCGGTCGAGAACGGCGGAGATTTCGAGATCGGTCATCACGGCTAGATCGCCGATCTGGCCACCGGCGCCGATCAACCGCCGCCGCAGCCCATGTTCTTCGACGATCTCCGCGTAATACTCGATGTTGGAGGCGGTGGGTACCCCTTCCATCAGGTCCGTGAGGTAGCCGGCGCCGCCGATCCGGTCGAGCTCGCCTTTTCGATGGAGAGCATCCGAAACGGTCAACGGGTCGATCGGCTGGTTGGCGTTATACAGCTGGACGATGGAATCAAAGATGGCCTGGTGGGCCGGAACGTAGAAATCCCCGGCCTCTAACTTGTCCATGACCAGATTGGCCGCTTCGGCCGACAGCATGATGGCGCCGAGCACCGACTCCTCGGCCTCGTTGTTGTGAGGGGGAACACGACCTCGACTGGACACCGTCCTCTGCGGAACTGAGATCCGGTCGAGATCGGTCATATGCGCCTCACGCAGGAATCACATCGAGGATCAGTGCGAACTGAACCTCCGGGTGCAGTTTTATCATCACTTCGTGCAAGCCGATGCTCTTGATAGGAGTGGCCATCTGGACGGTGGAACGATCCAACGGCACCCCGGTGAATTTGAGGACACCGTCAATGACGTCGGTGGATGAGATCGATCCAAAGAGTTTGCCTTCGTCGCCCGCCTGCGCAGCAAGGACAACTCTGGTCCCGGCGAGGGCCTTGGCGGTTGCCTCTGCTTCCTCGAAGACCTTGCGGCGGGCTTCTTCGTGCGCTTCTCTGATACCTTCGGCGTCTCGCAGGGCTCCCGGCGTCGCCTTCATGGCCAGATTCTTGGGGAGGAGATAGTTGCGGCCGTAACCATCCGCCACCTCGACCACTTCTCCTTTGCCCCCCAAACCTGCGACGTCGTCGGTGAGTATGAGCTTCATCCCCGCCCCACATAGGGGAGTAACGCCATTTCTCGTGCGTTGCGAATGGCGATCGCCACCTGGCGCTGGTGCTGGGTGCAGTTGCCGGTAACCCGTCGCGCCCGGATCTTGGCCCGGTCGGACATGTACTTGCGGAGCACCGCAACATCCTTGTAATCGATATGGTCGATCTTCTCCCGGCAGAAGTAACAAACCTTCTTTTTGAACCTCTTGGCGTTCTTGGGATTCTCCCGCCGACGCCGAGTTGATTTGCCAGCCATCTTCGTGTCTTCCTCCTACCTAAAAGGGTGCCTCGTCCGGCCCGTAGTCGTCCCGGGCCACCGGCGCGGCCGGCACGCTCTCGCGTCCGCCGCCCCAGTCGTCACCGCCGGAACGAGCCGTCTTGGTGATCGAGGCCGTTGCCCAGCGAAGCGACGGGCCCATTTCGTCGATACGAAGCTCGACAACCGATCGCTTGTCGCCTTCCTGCGTCTCCCATTGTCGCTGCTCCAGGCTGCCGGTAATGATCACCCGCGCCCCTTTGGCGAGCGATTCGGCAGCGTTCTCTGCGGCCTCCCGCCACAAGGTGCCACCAAAGAAGCTCGTCTCCTCTTGCCACTCATTCGACTGGTCACGCCATCTGCGGTTCACAGCCACCCGGATTTTCGCCATCGCCACACCCGACGGGGTGAAACGAAGCTCGGGATCCTCAACAAGATTGCCGATCACGGTCACACTGTTCGTAGCCATTCTTCTCTCTCCTTACCAGGCAAGCTCACCCTCACTGTGCCAGAGGGGTGTGACACCTGCCGATCGGTCATGTCTTGCCGAGGTGGAAGATCTTGTGCCGGATGACCAGGTCGGCCAGGGACAGCACACGGTCCAGGTCATCGACCACGTCCGGTTCGGACTCGAACTTGAGCACCGAGTAGTAGCCCTCGGTGAGATGCTTGACCTCGTAGGCAAAGCGCCGTTTGCCCCAGAGATCGGTTTCGACAACATTGGATCCGCGGCTACGAAGGAACTCCTCCGTCTCGCGCACCAGCGTTCGATAGTCGGTATCGGCCAATTCCGGCCGATGGATGGTCATCAGCTCATAGCTGCGCAAGGGCAACCTCCTCCTGTGGACAACCGCTTGAGGCGGAAGGCCCCGCCGTCTGACGGAGCAGGCTCGGGTAGAGCATTAGTTACCCGGGGAAGCGCTGGAAGTGTAACCAATGATAAGCGGGTAGCGGAAGCCCGTTGGCAAGGGAGATTTCGCGGAGCCAGCCATCAAGTATCAGCATGCAACTCCGGGACGGCGGAAACCGGATTGCTAGCTCTCCTCGATGAGGGGGAGAAAGGGATCTCGGAAGACGTCGAGCGCGGCATCCGCCGGAAGATCGTCGAAATCGCCGCTGGGGACCTCAATTGCCCATTGCGAGAGCTCTCCAATACCGTAGGTGGGGCACGGATCCGATGTACAGGGTTCCATGGTCAACACGCCCAGCAGGGACCCGTCCGTCGCAAAGAAGGCAATATCCAGGGGGATCAGGGTCTTCTTCATCCAGAATTGGTGGGCCGTCGGCTCGGGGAACAAGAACACCATCCCGTCGAGATCTCCCAAATCGGTCACCCCCATGAGTCCCTGACTACGCCGTTCGGGTGTGTCGGCGAGGGCGACGAACAGGGATTCGCCGCCCAGAATGATCTCGACCGTTTCGAAGCCGGGCAGACCCTCGACCGCGGGTGTTGTGGTCGCCGTCGACGTTGTGGTCGCCCTCGCCGCCGTGGTCGTCGTCGACGTTTCGGGATCAACCGCAGTGGTGGTGGGGGAACCCGTTGCGTCGGTGCAGGCGGCGGCTACCAGGACAAGGGCCAGGACAAGTCGTCGCGTGGCTCCTCCTTGAATAGCGCCCTGGCCGCTTCTTCAGTCATGTGATAGCTCTCTTCGTCTCCCGGAAAGGCCCCGCTTTGCACGTCGACGACGTACGCCTGCAGCGCTGCGACCGCCTCATCGAAGAGGTTTGCGTACTTTCGAACAAACTTCGGCACCCGGCCGTCGTGAAGTCCGAGGACATCGTGAAATACCAACACCTGACCGTCGGTGTGCTCACCGGCTCCAATACCGATAGTGGGCACCGACACCCCTTTGGTGATGAGTTGGCCGAGAACATCGGGGATGCCCTCCAGGACGATCGCAAAGACGCCCGCCTCGGCCAGCCGGTTGGCGTGGTCGAGCATTTCCTTGGCCGCCTCAGCTGCCTTACCCTGAACCCGGTACCCGCCCATGGCGTGCACCGATTGAGGTGTGAGTCCTAGATGGCCCATCACCGGGATTTCGGCCGCGAGGATCGCCTCCACCACCGGGACCCGGTTACGGCCTCCCTCGAGCTTCACGGCCTCCGCGCCACCCTCGCGAACCAACCGACCGGCGTTGAGGACGGCATCGGCGACCGACACGTGGTAGCTCATCCAGGGCATGTCACCCACCACCAGAGCATTTGGCTCGGCGCGAGCCACAGCCGCGGTGTGGTGAATCATCACATCGATGTCAACCGCAAGCGTGTCCTCGTGGCCGAGGGCTGCATTGGCAACAGAATCGCCCACCAGGATCATGTCGACCCCGGCTGCATCGGCAATCCGTGCGGTCGGCGTGTCGTAGGCAGTCACCATCGTCAGTTTTGGACCGCCCTTGCGCGACCGTATTTGCGGGACGGTGATCTTGTCGGTCATGTTCGATTCCTCTCTCCCCACCGCGGCGGGTTGGGGGACTTCACGAAATCTCGGGTCTTGTCGGGCTCCTTCGAGCCTCAGCTGCCCTTTCCGGGTCAACCGTGCTCGCGAACCAGCACTTAGACTACCGGACGAAGCTGACAACCCCACCAGGACCGGCGCGAGTTACGGGATTCCCGTTACGCTGACGGCTATGGCGACACCCCACACGTTCCTCCCCGACCTGGCAGCCGCCACCACAATCCCCGCCGAGGGGACCCTCAGCAAGGTGGTGTACAAGGACGACCGGATCCGGGTCGTCGTGTTTGCGTTCGACAAAGATCAAGAACTCACCGAGCACTCCGCAGCCATGCCGGCCGTCGTGCAGGTCCTATCCGGACGTCTCCGCCTGACCTTGGGAGAAGAGGTCGTCGAGGCCGGGCCGGGCGATTGGGCCCACATGAACGCCGGTCTTCCACACACGGTCGAAGCCGTCGAGCCGAGTGTCATGCTGTTGACCCTGCTGCGAGACCTGAAGTAGCGAGGTAGACCCCCAGCAGCGTATCCCGTTTGGCGGCACCCGGGTCTAGGGGCCTCGGTCCGCTGCTTGTTAAGCCCAAGCCGCCCAATGCCGATAGACATGCCTATGGACAATCTTCCGTCAGATCCGTACGAGCTGCCCGTCGACTCATTCGACACTCCCTCGGCCTCCGGACTGGTACAAGCCACGTATGCACCCGATTCGACTGCGGCCAAGCGGCGTGGTCCTTGGGTGCTAGTGGCCAGTGCCTTTGCGGTGCTGGCGCTTGTTGGCGGAGGAGCCGTCTTTGCTCTCCAGGTATTCACCGCAGCCAGTCAGGCACCCGCCGCGTCGATGCCGATCGACACAGACGTCTACTTTGCGATCGACCTCCTGCAGCTGACCGGCGAGGACACCACCGGTGCGCTGGTCGACACGATCCGGGGAGTCCTCCGGCGGCTCGGCGAGGACGTCAACGACCCCGACGACCTGATCGCCGATCTCGACGCACAACTGCAGGCTTCTGCCGGTTTTGATTTCAGCAACGACATCCGCCCCTGGATCGGCCGGACTGTTGGGGTAGGAGTTCTGGGCGGTGGTTGGGATCCGATGGATTACACATCGACCCCCGATGTGCTGGTGGCAGTCGAAGTGAGAAACGACGGCGAAGCGCAGGATTTCCTGGAGACATTCCGAACATCCGCCGCCGGTGAAGGAATGGTTCTCGCTCCGACCTCGTACGGTGGTGTTGACCTGCTCGTATGGGCAGATTCTGGCACAGGTGTCGCCATCGGCGTTTCCGATGGAATGCTGCTCGCCGGCACCACCAGGAGCGTGCAGCGCGGCATCGATGCTCAGAATGGAACTTCATTGGCCGACAACCCCGCCTTCACAGAAGCCACCGAATCCCTTCCGGATTCGCGACTTTTCACCGGCTGGATCAATGCCGACTTCTACCGTGCGCTCTATGAGGACCTCGTCGTTGCTGAGACCTCATCCGATGAAGAACTCTTCCGTGACCTCTTGGACGGGTGGAGGGGCGCCTCCCTGGCCGTCACCGTCACCGACGCCGGCGTCGCCTTCGATGCCATCGTCCTGTTCGAGGACGGACAGGTCCCCGGCTACTACGCTGAGCTCCTCGGTACCGGATCCGTCCCGGCACTTCTGCCGGCCGACACGCTGGCCTTCTTCGAGTACGGAAGCCCGGCCGGCGTCTGGTCGACGATCGCGGCCGCGTTCATGGGCTTCCAGCCGGGTTATGACGAAGAACTCGATGCCATCGCCGAGGAACTCGGCTTCCACCCGATCGACGACTTCGTGACATACCTGGACGGCGCCCTTGGCGCCGCGCTGGTGCGATCCGAGCAAGGCCTCCTAGCCGCCGAAGTCGGCTATCCGGTTGGCCTCGTCGGGTTTGTCGGCACATCGTCGCCGGACCCTTTACGCGCCACCCTCGCTCGCCTGCAGGAGACTCTCGCGCGACAGGGCGTCGAGGTATCGACCAACAGCGTTGCCGGCAACGAGATCTACGTCTACGAAGACGGCGGGGTCGAGGCGGTGGCCTATGGAGTCACCAACCAGCGTTTCGTGATCAGCACCAGCTCTTCCGACTTGGCCAGGATCGGCGCTGGTGGACCAAATCTCACTACCAATCCGCATTACGCAGCCGCGGTCGACGCCTTGCCGGGCGACGATTACGTGGTTGCCTTCTTCGCCGACGTGGCGGGGATGGTCGACGTGTTCGGAGCGGAGGGTGATGTGCAGGTGGCTCTCGAGCCGTTCACAGCCGTCATCGCCGGCACCAGCATCGACGGCTCCGTCTACCGCGGGTCCTTCATGGTTCTGATCGACTACGACAATTGAACCACGGAGTCTTGAAGACAACCCCACTGTGGGTTGACGCCGCGGGCACCAGCTCTGGGCGAGGCGGTCCGCCCGCCGACTGTCTCAGAACCATGCGTCCCGGGGAATGCTGACAGCCACGATGACCATGGTTGCCAGGATGCCCAGGGCCGCGCTCCGGTACGCAGACGGCGCCCCGGATTTAGTGGCTCGACCGACCGCCGCGTGGCCGACCCCGAGGGCGATGAGCATGCCGGCCGGATGGATCCAGGCAAGGAAGACGTCCAGCTCCCAACCGCCGGCGGCAATCCACAACACGAGGCCGATCAGCACCTGGATATCGAGCATGATCAGCGCGAATGTGAAAGGTTGAGCGGTGCGCTTCTCGAGCGGAGCCGTGCTCGGCGGACGGGAAAACCCGTACACCAGCGCAACCGCGAGCCCGACTATTACGAGCCAGCGCCAGATGGAATGAATGGTGACCAGGGTATCGACCATGGGTATTCAGTCTTTCTTGATTGGCGCAAATTGTCGAGCCTACCGTCTGCCGGATCAAGGTGAGTGGACGTAGTTTCGGGGTTTGGGCAAGATACGTACTCCGGAGATCGATACCCGCCGACCCATGAACCCGGCCGGGTCGCCCCGCCCGAAAGGAAGACGAAGCCCTTGAGCGAGATACGCGTGGCCATCGTAGGAGTCGGCAACTGCGCCAACTCGCTCGTGCAGGGGGTCGATTACTACCGGGAGGCAAGACCCGGTGACTCGATTCCGGGGCTCATGAACGTGCGGATGGGCGACTACCACATCGGCGACCTGCGTTTTGTGGCCGCCTTTGACGTGGACACCACCAAAGTCGGAATGGATGTCGCCAAGGCGATGTGGGCAGGGTTGAACAACACCGTGCGCTTCGCGGATGTGGGAGAGCTCGGAACTGAGGTGCTGCGCGGGCCAACGCTCGACGGACTCGGCTCCCACTACCGGGGCTCGATTGAGGAATCGATGGCCGATCCAGTTGACGTGGTAACCGCCTTGCGGGAGGCGAGAGCGGACGTGCTCGTCAACTACCTGCCGGTCGGCTCGGAACAGGCAACCCGTTTTTACGCCGAAGCAGCACTAGAAGCGCGAGTGGGTTTCGTCAACTGCATCCCGGTGTTCGTCGCCTCCGATCGACTGTGGGCGAAGAGGTTTCGTGCCGCACGAATTCCGATCGTCGGTGATGACATAAAGTCGCAGGTAGGAGCAACAATCGTCCACCGGGCGTTGGCCCGGCTGTTCGAAGAGCGGGGCGTGTATCTGGAACGAACGATGCAGCTCAACGTGGGCGGCAACATGGACTTCAAGAACATGCTTGATGGGAACCGCCTCGAGTCAAAGAAAACCTCCAAGACGCAGTCGGTGACCTCGCAGATTCCTTACGACGTCGGAGAAGGCAATGTCCACATCGGACCATCCGATTTCGTATCCTGGCTATCGGATCGCAAATGGGCCTATATCCGGCTCGAAGGGAGATCCTTTGGCGACGTTCCCCTCAATCTCGAGTTGAAACTCGAAGTGTGGGATTCACCGAACTCAGCAGGAGTAGTTATCGATGCCATCCGGGCAGTGAAGATCGCCGCAGACCGGCGAATGGGTGGACCGCTGCCCGGCCCTTCGGCCTACTTCATGAAGAGCCCGCCGGTGCAGTATTTCGACAAGGAAGCACGTGACTATGTAATCGACTTCATTAGCGATGGCCAGTCGGAAGAAGGCCGCATCGTCGCCTACCTGGCGGAAACAGCCCCCTAAGCAATCCAACGAGTAAGCCAGTAGGCAGCCGCCCCGATCACAATCGTTCCGATCAAGGACCGGCGGGTCACCACAGCACCGACAACGCCACCGGCAGCCCCGCCCAGGGCCGGGGTCACAGCCAAGGATCCCTCCGGCGCAGCCAGACCGCTCGTCGCCAATGCCGCGAAAAGTGCCAGCGGGAAGACCTCGAGAAACCGACCTATCAGCCCTTCCGGTACGGGCCGGCGACGAGCCAGAAACATCACCCGGCTGCTGAATGTGACAGTGGCTACGAGGACGATCAAAACCAGATCAGTCACGGAAGGCCGTCCCCATGATCGCCGCCACCGTTGCCGCTCCGGTGATGCGCCAGGCCGCCGGGAGCACCTCTGTGGCCAGCAGGGCAGCCGCCACAGCCAGCCCGGCCACCAACCAGTCGCGCCGGATGCGGATAAGCGGGGCTGCCAATCCGAGAAACAGCAGAGCGAACA